>Ga0326727_10000436_pt1 | contig 172179 bp, 143 predicted proteins | sample MB2enrmetagenome_FD_207643 | JGI IMG/M metagenome (GOLD analysis project Ga0326727, IMG submission 207643) | Lab enriched peat soil microbial communities from McLean, Ithaca, NY, United States - MB29MY | ecosystem: Environmental > Terrestrial > Soil > Wetlands > Peat | place: USA: New York... | reverse complement strand
GTGGAAAAGTCCAACAACCGACTTTCCCACCGCGCTTGGAAATCCCGCCAGGTGCGCGGGATTCCCACTTTCCCACCGCCTCGGCGGCGGCGGGAGATTAACCAAAACCGGACATTTCACTTGCTACGAAAAGCGGACGTTTTAACTTGCTAACAACAAGGCTGAAGAAGGCACTCACCGGCTGCGCAACACGTCGCGCAGAGTCAGTTCCAACCCGCCAAACTCTGGATGGTCGTTCATGCCGACAGAGTAGGCAATGTCGACGCGGTCTCCAGCCAGCAAGTGCATTCGGTCGCAGGATTCCTTCAAGCCCCACCCCATCGCCTTGAATACGACGTTGTCGCGCCATGAAGATGAAGATTGTGTAGTCGCCACACCAGCCGGTGCCACCCGCAGCTTCACATGCTTCTCCTTCACCGCCTGCGGAGGCGCCATCAGCCGCACCGCCCGAGCGGTGAAAATCGGCTCGCGGTTCTCCATCCCAAAAGGTTCCAGCAGAAGCAGCGCTTGATGAAGCTCTGGAGTGACTTCTCCCAGCGGCAGTTCGCGATCAAACTCGAGCTGCGCTTCGAAATCGGCGGGGGTGAGCCGGGCGCGTGCGTAGCCATCGAGACGCTCGCGCAGTTTCTCCACGTTGGCGCTGGGCAGGGCAAAACCAACTGCGTGCGCATGACCGCCGTAGCGGGAAAACAGTTCGTGGCACGATTCGATCGCATGCAGCAGATGAAAAGCTGGGATCGATCGTCCCGAGCCGTGCGCTTCCTCGCCGTCACGCGAAATGACCAACGTCGGCCGTCCGTGGCGTTCCACCACTCGCGACGCCGTAATGCCAATCACGCCGCGATGCCAGCCTTCCCCATCCACCACCACGCAATACGCTTCCCTCAACGCGGGTTCTTCCGCCAGCCGGCGCTCGATGTTGTCCATGATGCGCCGCTCTTCTTCCTGACGTTCCGCGTTCAACTGGTCAAGCCGGCCGGCCATCTGCCGTGCGCGCTCCATGTCTTTCTCATTGAAAAGATCAACCACATCGCGGGCCACGTCCATGCGCCCGGCAGCGTTCAGGCGAGGCGCGATCCGGAACCCGACTTCGGTCGCCGTCAGCGCCCGCCCATCGCCAAGCTCCGCCACTTCGAGCAGCGCCTTCAGGCCGACGTTTACCGGACGGCGCAGCCCCTGCAATCCCAGCTTCGCAAACACCCGATTCTCGCCCAGCAAGGGCACAGCATCGGCGATGGTCGCTATGGCCACGACTTTCATGAACGACATCAACAAGCGCGACTGGTCTTTTACATCCAGCCGCCGCTGCATCAACCCCTGAGCCAGCTTGAAAGCCACGCCCGCGCCGCACAAATGCTTGCAGGGATAGTCGCATCCATTTTGGTTTGGGTTAATAACGACAAGCGCCTGTGGAACGCCGTCCATCCCCGGCAGGTGATGATCGGTAACGATCAGATCGACTCCGGTGCGCCGCGCGGTTTCGGCGGCGGCGAAGGCGCGGATGCCAGTGTCCACGCTGATGATGAGCCGCACGCCGTCGGCCGCGGCGCGCTCGATCACCTCGTCGCGCATGCCATAGCCTTCGCGGATGCGGTGCGGCACGTGAAAATCAGCCGCCCCGCCGCACAGCTCGATGGCCGTCTTGAGAATGACGATCGCGGTTGTGCCGTCTACGTCGTAGTCGCCGTAGATGAGAATCTTTTCTTTACGCTCCAACGCCGCTTCCAGCCGATCCAGCGCGGCTTTCATCCCGCTCATCCGCAGCGGGTCGTGGAGATCGCCCAGCGCAGGCAAAAGAAAACGTGCAGCCGCCTCCGGCTCTTCGATCCCACGGCCGACAAGCAGATCGGCAAGCACGGGCAAAGCCACAGGAGAGATTTCAAGCCTGGAATCACGCAGCGCCGCTTCGAGAACCCGAGCCTTAGGAGAATCGAGCGGATTGGCGATCCATTGCATACAGTATCTCTTTGCAAGCAACCAGCTTAGCAGCTTGCATCTCATCGCCAGAAGTAGACGCTCCAGCGTCATTCACGAAATACACCGAGACTGCCGATGGAAATGATTCGGGGAGAGCCTGGGTGCCTTTCCTTCAGTTTGCCGCAAACACTGGCGGCATCGGAAAACGGGATGCCCAGGACACGGGATGCGATGACTTTGGCAACGGGAACATCCAAGGCGCCGGAGCCGATGGAAATGCGGTGGAATGCGGACAGTATTCCACCCTTTCCGGCCATCGCGCTGAAAGCTCTGAACCTGATGTCAGGCACGGACACGTCCCTGCTGGAACTCTGCAATCTGATCCGCTCCGATATCGCATTCTCGACGGCAGTTCTCAGAATCGCCAATTCTCCTCTCGTTGCCTTTTCCAAGAACATCACCAGCGTCCTGCAGGCATCGATGCTGCTCGGCTTCCAGCGCCTGAGGAGCGTGGTAATTACGGTTGGTCTCAAGGCGTATCTCACGGGCTCGTTCACGCCGCTAATCCAGTCGTGCTGGCATCACAGCGTCGCCTGCGCGATCATCGCCGAGCGTAGCGCAAAATGGAGATTCCTGGACAAGGATTTCGCCTATACGGCCGGAATTTTGCATGACATCGGCAGGGTGGCTTTGGTCACGTTCATGCCAGAGGCGTATGCTCTCGTCATCGAGCGCGGGGCAGACCATCCCCGCGATCTTCTCCAGGTTGAACAAGAGTTGTGCGGAATCGATCACTGCCAGGCCGGACGTTCGCTGGTGACTGCCTGGAACCTTCCCCAAGCGTTCCTTGCTATCACGACGTGTCATCACGACTTGGAAGCACCCGCGCCCGGCACAGGTTCCTTGATTCCGCCCAGTTGCGAATTGGCGGACGCGCTCGGATTCGGGGTAATCCCCTGCCGCTCTGGCCGCAGCTATGCGGAGATTCTCGCCGGTTTTCCCGAGCCAGGGCAAACCCGCTTCCCCGCCGATGCGGAAGCGCTCGCCTCCGAAATCGCAAACGAGATCCAGGCGATTGAATTGGCATAGCGGGGCGGTACTTTTAACGCTCTTCGTCCTGATCCGGCTCGTCGATCATGAACCCGCCGGCATCATCCGCCAGCTCGCGCAGGTGTTGGTAATGTTCGTACCATTCGGTGCCCGCTTCATAGACGAAGACGCATCCCTGGTACGCCCATCCGAGCTGCACGAAGCCGGTCTTGCCGATGTAAGTCCTCAACCAGCGGGCTTCTTCCATATCTTCCTCGCTGTTGTAATCGCCGTCGGCGAGGCGCTGGGATAAGCGGTCAAATTCTTCGCGCTCGAGAGTCCAGAAATGCATGGTCAGGAAAGGCGCGCCCGTGGACTTGGCCAGCTCCACGAAGTCCTTCCAGCCATCAGGATTCTGTTCCGAGTCCCACAGCACGCTAGGAACCTCTTCGCACTCGACATAGCCAAAGAAACGGCGCATGCCCAGGCCTTCAATGAAGGCCGTCATATCGTCTTTCATGCCCGTCAGATCGTCTGGATGTGGAGACATGGAATTCCATCATTGTAAGGCTTACGTCAGTCGGCCGCCACTGCCTGGCCGAGGACGGTCATTGGTCACTGGTCGTTAGTCGTTGGCAAACCCTTTCTGCGCAATGTTGCGAGTTGAGGCGGCTGCCGAACGACGAACGACCAGCGACCAACGACCGCCTTGCTTGTGTTAAACTTTTCGTTCACACAAAAGTCATGCTCTTTTCCAAAGAATATGTGGGCTATCTGGCCCGCGAAGTTTCCAAAAAACTGGTGGCGAGCGGTCTCATTGAGACCAAGGCGATGCCTGCCCTTAACGAGAAGGTGCATGCCGCGCTGCTCGAAGAGCTGGCGCTCGAAGACCGCATTAACGATGAGGTGCGCGTCATCCTCGAAGCCTATTCCGAGGAAATGCAGAAGAGCGGCGCCAATTATCAGGAAATGTTCCGTAAAGTGAAGACCGAGCTGGTAAAAAAATACAAGGCTGTTCTTTGAAGTTTAAAAGCAAAAAGTTGAAAGCCTGAGGATTCCTCTGCTGTGCGATTGAGCCGCGACAAAGTCAACAAACTCGCCCACACCGTCACCGACGCCGTCGCTGAACTGGACGAGGTCGACTTCATCGAGGACCGCAACACCATCCGCCTCGAAGTCCGCAAGATTCTCGAAGAGCTCCTGATGCAGGAAGCCCGCATCGACCAGGCCGCTCGCCAGAAGATCGAAAGCCAGCGCCGCACCATCATCGAGGGTTCCGAGGAGTGGTCGATCCTCTATCGCAAGTATTACAACGACGAAGTGAAGAAGCTCGGAGTGTAGACGTAGAAACGGGGCTTACCGCGTCTCCCTCCGCGTCCAAAGAAGACGGGGCAAGCCCCGTTTTCTACTCTAGTTGCTGCTAGGCACTCCAGTCATGCGCAGCACATCGTCCTGATCGTTGTCCTTGCTCTTGATCCCAACCGCATCCAGTTGGCGCGCCACGGGCTGTACCACCTCCAGAATCCGCGCCAGCGTTTGCCCAATGGCTTCCCTGTCGCTGTTCTCCGCCCCGTGACGTCCAATCAAGCTTTCGAGAAGAGTCTTTGGCCGCGGATAGACCACGATCTTGACTTCGTCGCCTTCGGGAATCCTGGCTGCTTTCTTTGCCAGCTTCAGCGCCGTATCGTAGCCGCCAAGTTCATCCACTAAGCCCAGGTTCTTCGCATCCTGGCCTGACCAGATCCGCCCCTTGGCAATCTCCAGAACTTTTTCTTTGGGCAGCTTGCGCCCATCGGCAACCTTACTGGTGAAATCCACATATACACGGTCGAGCCACGCCTGGAATCGCGCCCACTCGGCGGGCGTGTAATCATGCGTTCCGGTGAACATGGTGGCGTTGTTGCCCTGCTGCACTTCGTCCCATGAGAGCCCGACTTTGTCCCACAACCCGTTGGTCAGCATCTTTCCACCCAGCACGCCGATCGAGGCCGTAATGGTTCCGGGCTGGGCGACGATTTTGTCGGCTGCCATCGCTACAAAGTATCCGCCCGATCCGGCTAGATTTCCCATGGAGACAATCACGGGTTTGCCTAGTTGATGCGCACGCACCACTTCGCGCCAGACGGTGTCGGAGGCGACGTAGGAACCGCCCGGACTATCCACGCGGAACAGAATGGCCTTTACCTCGTTGTCTTCCGCCGCTGCCCGAATCGCGCCCGCCACCGTATCCGACCCCATATTCTGGCTACCTTGTACGGGATCGTAATCGCTCCTGCCACGAGTAACGTCGCCGACACCGAACACCAGCGCAACCGTCTTCCCGTGATCATGCGGACGCCCGGCGCGTTCCAGATATTTATCCAGGTAGAGCAGCTGCGCTCCCTTGCCTCCCTGGCTCTTCACGTCCTTGTAAACCTCGTCTCGATACTTAACCGCGTCCACCAGTTTCGCTGCCACTGCTTCTTTGCCCAGATAAGGCCCCGCATCCACCAGCGCCTGGAATTTCTCCGGCGCAATCTGCCGTGCCTGGCAGATGCCGTCCTTCATCTGGTTGAACCATGACGTCATGAGCGCGGTCTCCGCTTCTTTGTGCGGACCGGTGTACTTGGTCTCGGTGAGAACGTTGAGCGCGTTCTTGTACTCGTAGCGGTGATCGCCATGAAAAGTCATGCCCAGCTTGGAGAGCGTTCCCTTGATGAACGGCGATTCCATGATGATGCCCGTCAGTCCGACATCGCCCGAGGGTTGCAGATAGATATGGTCAAAGGCCGTCGCCAGGTAATAAGCGCCGTTGCCGGGTCCGAACTCGCCAAAGGTTTCCGAGTAGGCGACCGCAAATTTGTTGTGCCCGCGAAATCTCTGGACCGCATCGCGAATTTCCTGGATCTGCGCCATACTCATCGAAGCCGCGCCGATCTTGGCGATCAGACCGACGACGCGATCGTCACTCGCTCCGCGATCGATGGCATCCACAACATCGCGCAGCGTTTGTTGCCGTTCGGTCAACAGCAACTGCGCCGTCGGAGTGTCCGGCACGCTCTCCATGAACGCCTGCTCGAAATTGGCTTCGAGAATCGTCTTGGATGGAACCCTCCCCTTCGATCCGATCACCGCCACCATCACGATGACCATTCCGATCAGCCAGAGAGCGCCTAAGATGGCGAGAAAACGCACGAACAACTTGGACATGGCTTGCTCCTTTTGGTAAGAAAGAGCAGTCTAACCAAGTCCCAGCCTTCGGCGCTACAGGGTATATTTCTTTGCCAACAACGCGTATTTTTAAGAGGTGGCCAGAGGTACATTCGCGAAATGATGAGAAAGCTCCGATTCCTGGTATCTCTACACAACCGAGAGAACGATTTCCAAGCGGCACAAGCCCAATCCGCGGAAGATACCGCGCGCAAACTGGGCGGCGATGCGGAGATCGTGTTTGCCGATAACGACGCGGTGAATCAAAGCACGCAACTTCTAAAGGCAATCCAACGCCGCGATGAATCCCGGCCCGATGCCATTGTGGTGGAACCGGTTGGGGCCACGGCCCTGCCTCAGGTAGCCCGTGCCGCCAGCACCGCCGGAATCGGCTGGGCGGTCGTGAACCGGAAGCCGGATTACTTGTCGGAGCTCCGCGCCGCGGCCACCGCACCCATCTTTGCTATCAGTTCCGATCACTTTGAGATTGGACGCATTCAAGGAAGACAATTCGCGGCGTTGCTGCCGGGAGGCGGTGCGGTTCTGTACATTGAAGGACCTTCGCATAGTTCCTCGGCCCAGGAACGTACGTCCGGGATGCTGAAGACGAAGCCGTCGAACGTTCAAGTGCGGATGCTGAAGGCGCGATGGACAGAGGAAAGTGCCGGGTTGGCGGTGCGGTCCTGGCTGAAACTGGCCACATCACAAAGCACGTCGATTCAACTCGTGAGCGCGCAGGATGATTCGATGGCCATGGGCGCTCGCAAAGCTTTTCAGGAGATCACCAACGAGACAGAGCGTTCGCAATGGCTGAGCTTGCCATTTACCGGATGTGATGGTCAGCCGGCGACGGGCCAACTCTGGGTACGCCAAAAATGGCTCACGGCGACGATTCACATTCCCCCGCTCACCGGACCAGCGATGGAGGTTCTCGCAAAAGCCATTCAGGACGGAACCCAACCGCCTGAACATTCCTTGACCAAGTCCTACTCGATTCCTCCCCTCGAATCATTGCTTCCGCGAAATCCATGAGCCACAATCGCCAATTGTACGTACGGAAATATACATATATCTATGCAAGCACAAAATGTTTCATGTGAAACATTTGTACGTACACCCGCCGCCAACGCGGCATTTTATGGCTTGGAGTGACTTGCCTGGGCGGGGGTTGTAATTGCTCCCTCCGCTGCCGACCTTACCAGTGCCGCGTACTTTGCGAACACACCCGTTTTATAGCGTGGCGCCGGTGCCTTCCATTCCGCTAGCCGCCGCGCGATTTCGGCGTCGGAAATCTCCAGTTCCAGCCTTCGGATCTTGGTGTCAATGGTGATGCGGTCACCTTCGCGAATGGTGGCAATCGGTCCACCCAGCGCCGCCTCGGGCGCTACATGGCCGACCATCAGACCCCGGGTGGCGCCGCTGAAGCGCCCGTCCGTAATGAGCGCCACGCTTTCGCCTAAACCTTCGCCCACAATCGCTGCGGTCACGCTTAACATTTCGCGCATGCCGGGGCCGCCTTTTGGACCTTCATAGCGGATGACGACCACGTCTCCGGCTTTGATTTGCTTGCTGGTTACGGCCTGCATCGCGGCTTCTTCAGAATCGAACACTCGCGCCGGGCCGGTTTGCGAAGCCCGTTCGTGGCCAGTCATCTTCACCACCCCGCCCTCGGGAGCGAGGTTGCCTTTCAAGATGACGAGACCGCCGGTGGTCTTCAGCGGCTTGCTCAAGGGAGCGATCACGGTTTGTCCCGCGGTTTCTTTCGCCGCGTTCGCCTCTTCGGCAAACGTCTTCCCGGTTACTGTCATCGCCGCACCATTTGCGTGTTTGCCGTCCAGCAGCCGCTTGGCGATTACCGGAATGCCGCCGGCTGCGTCCACATCCGCCGCCACGTATTTTCCCGCCGGCTTCAGATCGGCGAGCAGCGGCGTGCGTTCGCTGACCCGCTGAAAATCGTCGATCTGGAGCGGCAGTCCCATTTCGCGCGAAATCGCTAACAGATGGAGCACGGCGTTGGTCGAGCCGCCGGTGGTGGCCACGCCCGCGATCGCGTTTTCGAATGCCGCGTGCGTCAATATATCGCTGGGACGAATCCCCAGCTTCAACAAATTCATCACCACTTCGCCGCAGCGAAAGGCTACTTCGTCCTTGCGCGGGTCCATGGCAGGAATTCCGTTGAATCCCATGGGCGAGAGGCCGATCAGTTCCATCACCGTGGACATAGTATTTGCCGTGTACTGGCCGCCGCATGCGCCCGCTCCCGGACACGCCACGTTTTCGAGCGCCAGCAAATCGGCATCGCTTATCTTGCCCGCGGCATTCGCGCCTACGGCCTCGAACACGTCCTGAATGGTGACGTCTTTGCCTTTGTACTTGCCGGCGGCAATCGTTCCTCCGTAGAACACGAGACCGGGCAGGTTCATGCGCGCCAGCGCCATGGCCGCTGCGGGGATCGTCTTGTCGCATCCGACAATGCACACCGCCGCGTCGAAAAGCTGCCCGCGGCAGACCAGTTCGATGGAGTCGGCAATCACCTCGCGGCTCACCAGCGACGCCTTCATGCCCTCAGTACCCATAGTCTCGCCGTCGGAAATGGCGATGGTGTTGAACTCCATGGGAGTGCCGCCGGCCGCGCGGATGCCATCTTTCACCTTGGCCGAAAGCCGCCGCAGGTGGAAGTTGCAGGGCATGGTCTCGATCCAGGTGTTGGCAACGGCGATCAGAGGCTTGGCAAGGTCGGCGTCAGTGAAGCCGATGGCTTTGTACATGGCGCGCGCCGGAGCCTGGTCGCGCCCGTCGGTGATGTGGCGACTGCGATGTTTGAGGTCCATGTCCATGGGAGTGATGCGGACAGTGTAGCTGAACGGAAAGAAGTTATCAGTTGTCAGTTATCAGTTCTCAGTGAAAACGGAGGGGGTTGGTTCTACTGAAAACTGATAACTGATAACTGACAACCGAGAACGCTTTCTTACGCATTCACCACTTTCGGCGCCGCCGGCTTCGCCTCGGCTGCTTTCTTCTTATCTGACGGCAGCCACGACATCATCGCGCGCAGCTGCTCACCCACTTTTTCAATCGGGTGCTGCTTCGCAGCCTGGCGCAGCTTGGCAAACTTCTTGCCGCCTTTCTTGTTCTCCGCAATCCATTCTTTCGCGAACTTGCCGCTCTGGATTTCCTTCAGCACTTTCTTCATCGCCTTGCGCGTTTCGTCCCCTACAACCTTTTCGCCGCAGGTCAAGTCGCCATATTCCGCCGTGTTCGAAATCGAATAGCGCATCCGGCTCAGGCCGCCTTCGTAGATCAAGTCGACGATCAGCTTCATTTCGTGGACGCACTCGAAGTAGGCGATCTCGGGAGCATAACCGGCCGCTACCAGCGTCTCGAAGCCCTTCTGCATCAGCGAAGTCAGGCCGCCGCAGAGCACCGCCTGTTCACCGAACAGGTCGCTCTCGGTTTCTTCTTTAAAGGTCGTCTGCAGCACGCCAGCCCGCGTCGAACCGATGCCGTGCGCATAGCAGAGGGCGAATTCATGCGCGCGCCCGCTGGCATCCTGGTGAATGGCAAGCAACGAGGGCACGCCACCGCCCTGTGAATACACGCGCCGCAGCAAATGGCCCGGGCTTTTGGGCGCGATCATAACTACGTCGACGTCTTTCGAAGGCTTGATGGTCTTGAAGTGAATGGCGAATCCGTGCGAGAAGCCGAGAATCTTGCCTTTGTGCAGGTGCGGCTTGATGGCCGATTCGTAGAAGTCGGCCTGGGTCTCGTCAGGCGTAAGAATCTGGAGCCAGTCGGCGCGCTTGGCAGCCTCGGCCGGAGCCAAAACGGTCATGCCATCGGCGCGCGCCTGCTGGGCCGAGCCGCGCTCAGGATCGAGCCCGATGATGACGTCGTATCCGCTGTCACGCAGGTTCTGCGCCTGCGCGTGTCCCTGCGAACCGTAGCCGAAAACCGCGATGGTTTTGCCCTTCAGCGCGGAAGGATTGGCATCGTTTTGATAGAAGACTGTCGCCACTGGAAAACTCCTTATCGATCGCTAAAATGCGGGATTATCGGTTGAAAGCAAAGAACCGACCAATCGGTCGGTTTAGGAGATGCTAAACAGCTCGACCTCCCGGTGTCAACCACGCATTGCCTCGGAGTACATTCTAGCCCACTACCGGTTCGTGTGAGGGTTTAAAACTCGAAGTAGGCTCCAGCGCGCGTTGGATGCGCGCCGCCGCTGGTTCCGGTCGCTGGGAGCAAGCCTTCTTCAATTCCATGCAGGCTTTCCCATGCCGCCTCGGTTAGTGCCGGATCCGCGCCAACAATGTCGCGGATCATTTGCCAGGCGGCGAGGTTGAGCGCGCCCTCCGGGGCCGGACCCATCGCCAGCGAAACTGAGCACTGCGGGCAGAAACAGATCCGCTGTGCCGAGGATTTCTGGCGCGGCCTCACTCCCACCGTCTGCGCGAACAGATAGATCACAACCGACTTTTGTCCGGCTTCGAGCTCCCGACTACAGCGAAGACAATACAAGTTGTCCAAAAGTACCGTTCCCGGTTGTCTGCAAAGTGTGTTCACGCTACTGTCTCCAAGGCGCTGCCGATGGCACAAGTATGTAGAAGGATTCCCGCAAGCCCGCGCCCCGTGAACCAAGCTTTGCTCTAGCCAGACGAGATCGCATCGCGCACACTTTACTCCGTGGGTATTGATCAGTCCGCAAAGTTTTTGCGACCGTCACGGCTTCCGAAAGAACGCCAAAAGGTCGCCGCCGTTTGTTACCGTATCCGCCGGCGCGGCATCGAATTTCTGCTGGTTCAGACCCGGGGCGGACGCTGGATCTTCCCCAAAGGCGGCGTCGAATCCGGCCTCTCGCACGCCCAGTCCGCTGCCCTCGAGGCTTTTGAAGAGGCCGGTGTTCATGGCCGGATGGAACAAATTCCCTTCGCCCGTTACTTTCGCCGCAAACCTCGTCGCGAAACTGCCGAAGACACGCGGCCTGCGGCCCGATCTTCCCATCCAGAGCTTGCCGTCGCTGTTCACCTTTGCGAAGTGTCTCGGCTCGAACCTCCGCAGGAAGTGGACCGAAACCCCACCTGGTTTTCCGCTGAAAAAGCGAAGCAGCGTCTGCTCGAAGACCGCGCGCCGGAATTTGGCGCCGAACTCGCGCGCGTCGTCGACCGTGCCTCGGCCCGCATTCGGCGATTGCAGGGCGGTTCCAGCCTCGGACCAGTTCACGCCAGGCTGGGTTACTCCAAGCTGGGTTACAGCGAATTGGTTCACGCCAGGAAAGACGCTTTGCAAGAAGTCCGATTCGAGGCCTCCGAACTAGCCCGAGTGCATGGCCTGGCGTGGTCAGCCTCGTACGCCCGCTACATTCGTCGCGAATACCCTGACCTGCAGCCTTCCGCCGGCCCTCCGCTCAGATCCAACCGGCCCACTCTTCGACTGGAGAGCGGAACCCCATCTTCATCCGACACGCTGCATAAAGTGCAATTTATCGATAAAGTCCGCCCAACCAGCCAAGCCAAAGCCCCGGCGAAATCGGCCAAGAACCGCCAAAAATAGTTTCCTCTCGCCGCCTCCCGAGCCAGCCGCGAGATTCGCCTGTAGAGCCGGGACCCCATTCCGCGATACCATCTTCTGTGGTGCTTCGCGAAGCTATCGTCGACCATCGTCAGGAACCTCGTCAGGAAATCCTGCGCGCCGCCGCCCGGCTGTTTCAGCAGCAGGGATATGATGCCACGTCCATGAACGACGTCGCCGCCGCGCTCAAGCTCTCCAAGGGCGGCCTGTATCACCACTTCCAGTCTAAGGACGAGATCCTCTACAACATCATGTCGCACGCCATGGACATCACTGAGGAACGGGTCATCAATGTGGTGCGCCGCATCGACGGCGCCAGCATTGCCGGAGCCCGGGTCGACGTGACGGAAGAGCGCCTGCGCACCCTGATCCGGCTGCACATCCAGGTTGTGCTCAGTCCTGAAGACCGCGAGATTACGGTCATGCTGCACGAGAACCATCCCCTCTCGCCAGCGCTCCGCCGCAAGATCAATGGACGCAAGAAAGATTACTTGCATTTCGTCGAGAACCTGGTCGCCGACGTCCAGCGCAAGCGTAATTCCCAGTCGCCAGTCACGCCGCGCGCAGCCGCCCTTGCCCTGGTCGGCATGATCAACTGGATCTATCAGTGGTATAAGCCTGACGGACCGCTGACGGGAGAAGCGCTGGTGCAGCAGTTTACGGAGATCTTTTTTCGGGGAGCTCTAGGCTAGTTCCCGGTTCCAGGTTCTCAGAGTGCTATTTCATGCCCAACTTCTTCCACATCGACGATCTGACCCGCCAGCGCGCGGAAAAAAGAAAACTCTACCTCGAATTCCTTCGCGTCCCTGCCATGAGCGCCGGCGTCTACGTTCTGCCGAAAGGCGGCACTGATCCGCAAACGCCGCACCGCGAAGCGAAATGTACTATGTCGTCCGCGGACGTGCCCGCATGCAAATCGGTTCCGACCACGCCGAGGTCCGACCCGGTTCGGTTATTTTTGTCGAGGCCGAACTGGAGCATCGGTTCTACGACATCCAGGAAAAACTGGAAGTCCTGGTACTTTTCGCACCGGCCGAGCAAGAGTAATATCCCGGCGCAGAGACGCGGCCTGCCGCGTCCGAGCAAGACGGGGGCAAGCCCTGCCCTACCAAATCACTTCCCCGGCACCCAATACACTTCTTCCTTCAAGTTCTCCCGGCTGAAACCGGCGCGCTTCAGGATGCCCTTCCCGTGCTCGACCATTTCCGGATGGCCGCATAGATACGCGATGCTATTCGCTGCGGCGCATCCCCAGTGGTCGGCGTACTTGCGAATCAGTTCGTCGACGCGGCCAACCTCGCCTTTCCAACTCTCGTCCTCCCACGGACGGCTCACCGTGAAAACACAGCGAAACCACGGGGCTTGTTTCGAAAAGCTTTCCAGCTCTTCGCGATAACCGAACTCCCACGACCGGCTCGCGCCGTTCAATAGAAATAAAGTGTGGCCGCCAGCAAACCTGCCCTCTTGCCAATCTTTGAATAGGGTGCGCACATAGCTGACAAAGGGCGCAACTCCGGTCACCGTGCTCACCATCAGGTGGTTCGTGCGTTCCGGTTGTGCGGTGTCGAGTGTGAAGCGCCCCTTGGCAACCTTGCGCACCAGAACTTCATCGCCCAATTGAAGGTCGTAGAGCGGCGGTGTGGTCTCGCCGTGCGGGATCAACTCAAAAAAGAATTCCAATTCCTTTTCGTAGGGAGAAGAAGCAATCGAGTAGGGACGCTCCCGCCGCCGCGCATCTCGTTCAACCCCGAGCGTCGCGTATTGACCAGGAACAAAGCTGAACTCCGCTCCTGGGCCAAGATCAATGCGGATCATCCACAGATCGGGCGCAAAATCAACGCGCTGGGTAATGCGGGCCCGGTAGTGCTTGTCATCCATAGGGGAGGTCTCAGGTCTGAGGTCTCAGGTCTTAGGTTATGCCTTTCCTGAGACCCAAGACCTGACACCTGAAATAAAGAACAGCCCGCAAGCTTTTCAGCCTGCGGGCTGCCCGGTGGACTGTTTGGGATTGACTGAGGTGGTCACTCTCGTGGCCCCTCGCTCACTCCGGTACCGGACACAGCTTGTGCCCAGTGGATCAGCCCATATTCACGGATGGTTTGCGAGAGATGTTCCCGATTTCCCCGACCAAAGGTTCCTCGAGAACTCCGCTTAGAGCAACCGCCCTAAGACTCAGCCACCTCACCTGGTCTGGTACTTCTGCTGTGACTTTCAGAACTTGTCATCCGACCACCTCCTTTCCGGTGTAAGCGCAGAGTACAAAAAAGCCGCGTCGGCGTCAACGGCACGGAAGAGGCGTGCCGGAAGCAGCAATAGTTCTCAGTTCTCAGTTCTCAGAACAATCCCGCCGGGTTGACTAAGAACTCAGAACTGGGAACCGAGAACTGATTTTCGTACACTGGTTCCATTCAACATGCCAAGCGTAAGCGTGGCCGCTACCGTCCTCAATGAGTGCGCCGACATCGACACACTGGTCGAGAGTCTGATGCGGCAGACCCTTGTTCCCGCCGAAGTCATCATCGTCGATGGCGGTTCCATCGACGGAACCTGGGAGCGTCTCGAAGCCGCCCGATTAAAATATCCGGCCTTGATTCCTATTCGCGATGAGAGCTGCAGCCTGCAACGTTCCCCGGGACCGATCGCGCGCGGCCGCAATGTCGGAATTGCCGCAGCTTCCTCCGATGTTGTCGCCTGCGCCGATGCCGGATGCACTTACCCTCCCGACTGGCTGGCCAACCTCACGGCCCCGATTCTTGCGGACGACGCCCAGTATTCGGTTGGCGGATCGTATATTGACCCGGCCAACGCCACCATCTGGGACGTTGCCTCCGCTCCCTTCTTTGGCGTCAAGTTAAACCCCGAAGCAGCCACCAAGTCCTGCACCGCCCGTTCCATGGCCTTCCTCAAAGAACTCTGGCAACACGTCGGTGGATTCCCCGAGACCGTCTTCCTCGGAGAAGACACCGTATTCGATGTCAAGGTGCGCAAAATTGTGACGCCGGCTTTCCCGAAACGCGCCAAGGCGTCTTACCAGCCTCGCCACACCTTCCGTTCCGCTATCCGGCAAATGGTCAGTTATTCCGTAACCGACGGAGTTTTGGGCGGACGCTCGGCACGCCTGTGGCGAAGCCTGGCTCGTTGCCTCGCCGAAATTCTTGCCGTTCTCGCTCTCGTCTACTCGCCCATTCCGTTGTTGGCGATGCTCGCGCTTGAAATTTATTTTGCTTTTAGATTGGACTGGAAGGATGTCCGAAGAGCTCCCATCCGAACCTTGGCCGCACGCCTGGCCTTCTCCCTGATCGTTCCCTGGATAGTTGCCTGGTATCAGACCGTGGGCAGCATCACCAAGAAAAATCGTCCCAACCGGCAAAACTTCACCTAGCCCCCTCGCAGTACATGCCCACCAGATACCTACCTTCGTTACTGCCCCTTCCCTAGACTGAAGGGAGTCCTGCAGAGCAGGAACGACTTGCTGCAAAGTCTTTGATCTTTGGCATCGTTCCACGTGTAGAGACGGGGCAAGCCGCGCCTCTACGGGAGATATTTTCCCGCAGCTAACCTTTCCAACGATAAGCGTCCGGTTGGGCGAGTCCTAAATGCGCCAGCACGCGGTTCGCGAATTCGTGGGCCATGGCGTCAGCGCCCGGCGGATGGTTATAAAACGTTGGAATCAGAGGGAAGATGGTCGCCCCCGCGTCTGCCGCCAGCGACATGTTGCGGATGTGGATTTTGTTCAGCGGAGTCTCACGAACGCAAAGTACGAGCGGCCGGCGCTCTTTCAGGGTCACATCGGCGGCGCGCTCGATCAAGTGCGAGGCGGTGCCGTTGGCAATGCGGCCCAGGGTGCCAACGCTGCACGGGATCACGACCATCGCGTCCGCAGGATACGACCCGCTGGCCACGTTCGCCCCGATATCGGTGTTTGCCTGCTGCTGAATCTTTGCCGATGGCGCGCCGATGATTTGACGTAGAAGGTCGGACCGGCCTTCGACACCGAGCTCCTCGGCCAAGACGCGCAGGCCGCTGTCAGAAGTGATGAAGTTCACCGTCTTCACCCGAGGGTCGCGTTCCACGGTGAGCAAGAAGTGTTTTAAGAATAACGAACCACTGGCGCCTGTAGTGGCAACAGTCAGGTTTTCAGGAATCAGAAGGGACAAAGTGGCGCTCCACGAGGCCATCCAAGTCACGGCCTCGAAAAACTGAGGATAGGGAGGCGGGAGAAGCAAGTCAAGGCGACCTCCAAATTTATGGCAGCCACCGGCATCTTACGATCGCGGCGCAGTGCCGCCCAACGCCACGCCCTCGCCAGCGTTGTGCGCAAGATTGGCGCCATTGATCCTACTGCCGGATGCAAATATCTGCGCGATTTTCGCGAGGCTTATCGCTCCTACGAGAAAGTTCTCGCTCCAAGCGATGTCCGCCATGAAATCGCCCAAGCCGGAACCGTTCTGGTCGGCGACTATCACGCCCTGCCCAACTCACAGCGTTATTTAGCCTCGCTCCTCCGCGATCCCGAACTCCACCGGCGCCCTATGGTACTGGGAGTGGAAACTATTTTTTCCCGCGACCAGCACATTCTCGACGAATGGCTCCGCGGTGAGATTGATGAACATGAACTGCGCCAGCGCATTCGTTTCGATCTCGACTGGGGATATGACTGGCCGACATTTTACGAACTGCTCTCCGCCGCCCGCGACTGCGGCACATCCATCTACGGCCTCGATTGCATGCCCCGCGAAGATCTGCGCAAGATCGGGGCCCGGGACCGCCATGCCGCCGACAAGATTGCCGAACTTCGCCGCCAACATTCCGACGCGCTGATCCTAGTCCTTTTTGGCGAATCACATCTCGCGCCTCAGCACCTGCCCGCCCTGTTCCAGGAACGCCTTCCGGCGGAGCCCATGCTCACCGTTCTGCAAAACGTCGACGCCCTCTACTGGCGCGCTGCCGGAGAAACTCGCGACCACGTGGAATCTGTCGAAGTCCGCAAGAATGTTTTATGCGTCTTCAACGCCACCCCGCTGGAGAAATACGAGACCTACCGCATCTGGCTCGACCGCTGGGGACGCAGTGACAATGATAAGGACCACAGCGGGCCGGATCTCAGTCCCACACTTTATAACCTGATTGAAGGCATGGTGCGTTTTCTCGGCATCAATCAGTACTCGTCGCACAACACTACGCAGCCCAGGCTGCTGGTAGACCTCATGCCCGAGGTCTATTCGCGCAGTTCTGACGCGCTTCTGCGCCGCCTGTTGTCGCGCAAAGGATTCACTGCCGAACAACGCCAACGCCTGCTCCGCCAGGTCCGCGAGCGCGGCAGCGTTTACCTCATGCCCATCAACGCCGTGTATGTGCGCGAGTTCCGCATGACTTCCTCCGCCGAAGACGCCGTGCGCTGTCTTCACCAAGCCTGTCGCGGCTTACCGAATCTTGCGAACGGCAAGGCCGCGCCTGGCGCCAACACTCTCGATCAAGACGACACGTTTTACATGGCCGTCTTCGAACATGCGCTCGCTTTTTTCGGATCGCGTATCTTGCACCCCGCGCGCCCCGCTTTCCGCGATACCGATCTGGCGGAATTGTTCGACGTGACGCGGGAAGACCTCGAACACCAGACCTCGCTTCCCTTCACCGACGCCGTCGAAGTTCTGGACTTCCTGACCGAACATCGCCAACACGATTTTCGGGATATGCATGCCCCAGCCTTCACCGGCCGCAAGTACGATTACGCCGCCGAGCGACTCGGATATCTAACCGGCACCGATCTCTACGACGCCTACATCGAGGGCCGCCTGAGTACCGCCAACCTGCGCAAGCTCTTCCTGGCGCACATCGAAGAGCCCGGCGTGGCCAGCCAAGCCTACGTCCAGTTGAGAAGGCGGCTGCGCTTCGGGCTACGAGCATGAAGTTTTTCTTTTTCCCCGCGCCCTCTCCGTTCTCGGCGGTTCAAGTTTTTGATCTACTGCGGTATTCTCACCTTTCCAATGCCTGACGACTTCCCACTCCAGTCCCAGACCGGGGCCCCCGGCGGGCCCGATGTTGGCCCGACGGGGTGGCAGACGCCCGATGCGCTCATGCTCTTCGGCTTCTGGTACCGCGCGCTCCCGAGCAGGAAACTAGGTCGCGGCCAACTGGTCAAGACGATGCTGCTCGAACAGCCGCTCGTCATCGGACGCGACCAGCATGGCCAAGCCTTTGCCCTGCGCGACGCCTGCCCGCATCGCGGCATGCCGCTTTCCTGCGGACAATTCGACGGCCAGCAAATCGAATGCTCCTACCATGGCTGGAGATTCGATGCCCACACCGGCCAGTGCCAGCTGATCCCGTCGCTGGTGGCCGAGCAAACTCTGAAGATCGACCGCATCTACGCCGGCAGCTACCCCTGCGAAGAGCGCGACGACTTCATCTGGGTCTTCATTCCCGATCCCGGTCCAGCCGGCGCTGGATTCTCGAAGCCTGCGCCCGCGCCAGCCCCCGCGCCTGAGATTCCGAAATTCAGCGAGCATTACAAACTCGCCTATCTCACCGCCGACCTGCCATGCTCGGTCGATCACGGCATCATCGGCCTGATGGATCCCGCGCACGGCCCCTTCGTCCACCAGGCGTGGTGGTGGCGGACGCAAAAATCGATTCACGAGAAGCGGAAGAACTTCGAGCCCATCCCCTACGGCTTTCGCATGAGCGCGCACACGCCCAGTTCCAACAGCGCGCCCTACAAACTTCTGCGCCTCTACGCCGACGCTGATTCGATTTCGACGACCATCGATTTCGTCCTGCCCAACCTGCGCTCGGAAATTATTCGCGCCGGCAAATACTGGTTCTCCAGCCTGACCACCGTCACTCCCATCACGCGCAACCAGTGCCGCATAGACGTAGTGGCCGCCTGGAACCTGTTTCGCTGGATCCCCTTCGGCCCCGAGTTGTTGAAATTCGTCTTCGCCAAATTCGTGGAGCAGGATCGCCACACCATGGAACTCCAGTCCGAGGGGTTGAAATATAACCCGCATCTAATGCTGATTGACGACGCCGACCGCCCCGCAAAATGGTATTTCGGTTTGAAGAGCGCCATGCTGGAAATGAAGAAAAGCGGCGGCGAGTTCCGGCACGCGATGGCGGGCCCGGTGACGCTGAAGTGGAGAAGCTGAAAGAAGCAGGTCTCAGGTGTCAGGTCTTAGGAAAAGCTGCAATCCACCGGTCAACCGCGTTCCAGATGGCCTGCTACAGAGAAAACCGGCGAATCATGGCGAGGCGATTTTCCTGAGACCTGACAGCGTAGACCTGTCCTAGTCTTGCACCAGCCAGTCCATCGCTTCTTCCCGCGTCTTGAACGTCACAATCTCACGTTGGGAAAAACTGTGGAAGTTTTCCATGAAGGCGCGCGGGACGCTCTCCGCGCCGACCCACGCTGTTTTCTTCACAAACGGCCGGTCGAGCGTCAGCACTTCTTTGGTCTTCATAGCGACCGCGTGATCGATGGTGGCGCCGGTGAGGTCGACGAGTGTGACCAGCGACTCGCGCGGGTGTTTCGCCACAGTGACCCGCACATACTCCAGCAGAAGCTGCATCTCGTGGGCGTTCGCGTGGGAAAAATCCGCCAGCAGAATCTGCCTGTCCTGGTGCTCGATGAAATGGATACGATCATCCATTGCGAACCCCGATGGTTTCCCCTGTGGTCCTCGGAGCCTGCCCTGAGCGAAGCCGAAGGGCTCCCTGAGGTGAAAAAAGCCTCACCCACGAAGAACACCGGGAGAGGAAACTTACCTTAACAGCGACTCCACGACACTGTAAACCTCACTCAGCGCCGAGTCCAGCGCCGCCGCATCCTTGCCGCCCGCTTCAGCCAGGTCCGGACGCCCGCCGCCCTTGCCGCCGACTTTCTGCGCCACCGGGCCGATGACTTTCCCCGCCTGAATGCGGCTGGTCAGGTCTTTGGTGACGCCCACGATCAGCGAAACATTTCCGTTTGACGCCGAGCCAAGCACGACCACGGCGGAGCCGAGCTTGTCGCGCAGTTGATCAACCAGAGTGCGCATCTGCGCGCGCTCCAGATTGTCCACGCGGTGGGTAAGGACTTTGACGCCGCGAACCTCTCTGACTTTTTCGCCGATGTTGGCCGTGCTCGACGATGCCGACTTCATCCGTGCCTGATCGAGTTCGCGCGACAAACGTTTAATTTCGGCGTCTTTCTTTTCAAGTTCCAGTTTCAGGGCCTCGGCCGGAGAAGCAGAAATCTCTCCGGTAGTGGGTGCCCCATCCTTTCGCGCCTTTTGCGAAAGGGTGGGAGAGACGAGGCTAGCGACCACGCCTTCCAGTTCGTGATCTTTACGGAAGTGGCGCAGCGAGCCTTCGCCGGTCACCGCCTCAATGCGCCGCACACCGGACGAAACGCTTCCCTCCTTCAGAATTTTGATCAGGCCGATCTCCCCCGTAGCGCCGGTGTGTGTGCCACCGCATAGTTCCGTTGAGAAATCGCCGATTCTGATCACGCGCACCTTGTCGCCGTATTTCTCGCCGAACAACGCCATCGCGTGATACTCATTGACGGCCACGTCAATCGGAACGTTTTCGACGATCTCGACGCGCTCATTGCGCAGAACTTCTTTGTTGATGATGTCTTCAATGTCCTGCAGCTCTTCGTCTTCAACGCCGGTAAAGTGCGAGAAATCGAAGCGCAGATGATTCGGAGCCACCAGCGACCCCGCCTGCTTCACATGCTTGCCCAGCACTTCTCTTAGACCTGCATGGAGCAGGTGCGTGGCCGTGTGATTGCGCATGGTGGCTTCGCGAATGGCGGTGTCGACAACGGCATCCACTTTATCGCCGATGCGGAGGGCGCCCCACCCTTCTGCGTTTTTTGCGGAGGGTGGAGTTTTCATGACGACCTGATGGGCGCGCACCCCCTGCACCGGGTGGTAGCACCCGGTCACTTCGGCGATGACCGTGTTGTGATCGTCGGAATAGAGCCATCCGCGATCGCCAACCTGCCCGCCGGATTCGGCGTAGAAGGGAGTGTGGTCAAGGATAATCTCGCCGGATTCGCCGGGCTTGAGTTCCTGGGCGCCTTGGCCGCCCTTTATGATGGCGAGCACTTCGCAGTTGTCGGACCGGGTCTGGCGATAGCCTTCGAAATCGGATTTCGGGAGCTGCTGGTAGGCAGGATTGGCCGTCTGCTTGGCCGCGCCTTTCCAGGAAGCGCGAGCGCGCTCACGCTGTTGATATATGGCTGCGGCAAAACCCTCCTGGTCAAGCCAAACTCCCTGGTCGCGCGCCGCGTCCTCAATGAAGTCAAGCGGAAGCCCGAACGTGTCATATAGCTTGAAAGCGTCCTCACCTGTAATCACAGGTGTACGGAACCTCGTCATAACTCCAGGTAGCTCCGCACTAGCATCCTCGGGACTCGCAATCTCCTCTAGAGCAAGGAGTATTTCCTTTCTATCTGCCGTCTCGCCCAGAATCCGTTGAACTGCATTTTCAACTTTGGACTCCCCGGCACTGATCCAACGAGCATGGCCTCCGGGATCAACGGCAAGAACTTGGTAAAGATAGCGCTTCAGTATTTCTGGAGTAGGCCTATCGGATTCCCTAAGCACTTCCTCCAGCTTCTTGAGCCCAACATCGACCGTATGTGCAAACCGTGTCTCTTCCGCCAGAACTGCACTCGACACGCGCTCTGCCGATTCTTTCAGTTCTGGATACGCGCCCTGCATTAGGTCGCGCACTGCGAATACCATCTCGTGCAGGAACGGCTTCGTCTGCCCGAGCAGGCGCCCGTGCGTGATCGCGCGACGGATGATCTTCCGCAGAACGTAGCCGCGACCTTCGTTCGAAGGAGTCACGCCATCAGAGATTAGAAACGTCGCCGCGCGCGAGTGGTCGGCGATTACGCGCAAGGAGGCAGCCGACTTCGTGTGGGCTTCCTTGTCGAGTTCCTTCTTGAGCGACGTCCCTGTTAATTCCGCTGCCCGCTTGATCAGCGGCGTGAATAAATCCGTTTCGTAATTTGAAATCACGCCCTGCAGCACGGCCGCCAACCGCTCCAGTCCCGCACCCGTATCAATCGACGGCTTGGGCAGTGGATTCAGCTTGCCGCTGGCATCGCGGTCGAACTGCATGAACACCAGGTTCCAGAGTTCGACGTAGCGTCCGCAATCGCAGCCAAACTTGCAATCCGTATGACCCTGGTCGCTGGCCGCCACGCCCATGTCGTAATGAATCTCGCTGCAGGGGCCGCAGGGGCCTGTGTCGCCCATCTGCCAGAAATTATCTTTCGTGCCGAATTCATAGATGCGATCTTTCGGCACGCCTTGCCCGAGCCACAGGTCATAAGCTTCGGCATCGCGCGGAACTCCGTTTTCGCCCTTAAAGATCGTGACGTAAAGCTTTGCCTTATCAATCCCAAACCACTCCGATGAAGTGATCAACTCCCAGGCGTAGGCGATAGCGTCTTTCTTGAAGTAGTCGCCAAAGGAAAAATTTCCCAGCATCTCGAAAAACGTGTGATGACGATTGGTGAAGCCTACGTTTTCGAGATCATTGTGCTTGCCACCTGCGCGCACGCATTTCTGGGAGGTCGTGGCCCGCGCGTAGTCGCGCTTTTCGAGGCCGAGAAAAACGTCCTTGAACTGGTTCATGCCGGCGTTGGTAAAGAGCAGCGTCGGGTCATTCGCCGGGACAAGCGACGAGGAATGCACCTCGCGGTGTCCCTTCTGAATGAAGAAGTCCAGGAACCTGCGGCGAATTTCGGAGCCTGTGAGCATGTGGGTTGGACTGTAAAGTTAAATTCTAAACGATAACCACAGGGGACACAGCGGAGATGCAGAGGGGAGAGACAGGCGTCGCGCCCGTCTAGCCGGACGGGGACACCCGGCGCTCCGCCGGCAAACCGGATCGGCGCGAAGGCCCGCCGCGCAAACAGTTCGCAGCCGGGACTTCGACGCCGTCGGAAAAAGCGAGTTTACTTCACAGATCTACTTCACTACGTCTTCGGTTTTCTCGCCAGCTTTCTTCGCGCCTTTGCCAGTATCCTTGACAGCGGTCTTCGTAGCTTTGCCGGTTGCCTTGGCGCCTTTTTTCACGTCCTTGCCGGTATCCTTGGCAACGGTCTTGGTGGCTGCGCCGGTCTTGTCAGCGGCCTTCTCTGTGCCTTCGCCAGTCTTCTTGGCAACCTTTTCTGTGGCGCTGCCAGTCTTCTTGGCGGCGGTATCAGTGGCGTCGCCGGTCTTCACGGCCGCTTTCTTGGTGACGTGCGCCGTCTTCTTCGCGGCTGTGTCGGTGGCTTTGCCAGTGTCTTCGGCGGCGTTCTTCACGTCGGTTCCGGCCTGGCCATACGAAAACGCAGTCAGCGCCAGCAGCGCGGCTGCCATCGTCATCATCAAAGAGAATTTCGCTTTCATAGTTCCTCCAGAGGGATTGAAGAGTTCAGTGTGAGAGTTCTATCAGAGTATGAGGGATGGCGCAAGAACCGGGTTGCCAAGAGTTCTCAGTTCCCAGTCCTCAGTTCTCAGAAAAACCTCGCAGGCTCCTGACTGAGAACTGTTCTTACGTTTCGGTACTCTCGTTCTCCAGTTCGGTAAGAGTTTCATCGTCCACGTCCCATTTCTTCAGGATGGCGAAGATAGTCTTGGATCCGAATCCCGCGCGCATCAGTTGGCGGAAGATGCGGGCTGTCTGTTTCTGGTCTTTGTTCTTGGGTTTCTGCAGGCGTTTGCGGCGAAGAAAGTCGCGCGCCAGATTTTCCTCTTTCACGTCATCATAGACGGAAGAAACTGCTTTTTCGATGACGTCGCCGTGCACCCCCTTCGCCTTCAGGTCGGTGACGACACGCATGCGCCCGAATTTCTCGTTATCGCGGCGATACGAGGAAAAGGCAACCGCGTATTTGGCGTCGTTCAAATAGCCCTGATCCTTCAGGCGGACCACAATCAGTTCCACCAGCGTCTTGCCGATTTCCGTCTCCGCTTCCACCCGATTCCGCAGCAGGCGCTTCATTTCCGCGACCGAACGCATGCGGCGCGCCAGCGCTCCTATGGCGTAGTCGTATAGCTCGGCTTCGGTGAAGAGTTTTCTGGGACGGCCAAACGCCATGCCTACCTCGAATTCCAAATCCAGCGCTTAAAGGCGTGTCGGTGCGAAAGCGCTTGCGTCACGCCTGAAGGCATGCCTGATACGAATCTCGCTGGCATCGCGGACTATTCGGGTTCGACCGGCTTACTTTGGCGCGGAGCCGGGCCGCGGCGGATTAGTCACCGCTGGAACGCTGGCTGCTGGTATGCTCGCCGCGGTTGGCGCGACCAGTGCCGCCTTTACCGAGGCGGGCAGCTTGTCGGCATTGGCCAGCAGGAGCGCCATTTGCCACATCTGCGCTTCAGAGAGCGACTTGCTGAATCCGGGCATGCCGGTCAGGCGGATGCCGTTGAAGATCTTCCAGTAGCTTTCGCCCGGTTCGTCGTCGGTCACGCCCTTTCCCTCGAAGAGCAGCGGCGGCCGCGGATACATTCCCTTGGCAATCGCCGACTTCGGCGCCAGCGGCAGGCCGTGGCAAACCGCGCAGTGCTGCTTGTAAAGCTCGGCGCCGGCCAGGTAATTAGCTTCGTTCGCCTGGATCGGAACGCTCTTCGGCATTTCTTTCGCGATGCGTGCATTCAAAGCCTTCTGCGCAAAGAAGGTTTCGAAGGGCATGTCTGAGTCGGTGGTGGCAACCGGAGCACTGCCGCCGGTTAAATAGAGATACACTCCGCAGGGCACAACAAGCATACCCAGTAGTATTCCGACGATGAATTTCACGTGTGATCCTGTTTTTACTATGTTTTTACAAATTTAACTCTACCATCTGCATCCAAGTTCTCAAGTTCTTTTGATCAGCATACAATTTCGAGCAGCCCAGCGGCGAGACGGGGTCCGGATACTCCGGAGACGGGAACAACCATGCGAATTGTCAGTGCGGCAAGCGCGTTTCCCCAGCATTACTACTCCCAGGAGACGTTGCTGGCGGCGCTGCAGGAATACTGGGGCGATCAGATCGAAAACCCGCACGTGCTGCGGCGCTTGCATCGTCACGTCGAAGTTGATGGACGATACCTCTCGCTTCCCAAAGAAGAATACCTGAAGATGAGAACCTGGGGCGAGGCCAACCAGCACTGGATTCGCACGGCCAAGGAGTTGGGCGAGAGGGCGATTACCGGCGCGCTGGCAGACGCGGGTCTGCATGGCCAGAATCTGGGGGCGTTCTTTTTTGTTTCGGTGACTGGCATTTGCAGTCCATCGATTGACGCGCTGCTGATCAACCAGATGGGATTGTGCAGAACCATTCGCCGCGTTCCGATCTTCGGGCTGGGCTGTGTGGCGGGCGCAGCCGCCATTTCGCGCGCCGCCGATTATGTGCGCGCTTATCCCGATCAGCTCGCAGTGGTGTTGTCGGTCGAACTCTGCTCGCTCACGCTGCAGCGCGATGATCTCTCGATGGCCAACATGATTTCCGCCGGGCTGTTCGGCGACGGCGCTGCTGCCGTGATCGTCGCCGGCACTGACGCTGAGTGCCGCCTTACCGGCCCGCGCATCCTTTCCACGCGTTCTGTCTTCTATCCCAACACGGAAGAGATGATGGGCTGGGACATTTCAGAGAAGGGCTTTCGCATCGTTCTCTCGCGCGAAATTCCGGACCTGGTGCGAAAGAATCTGCCGCATGATCTCGACGACTTTCTTGCCGAGCGCGGACTGACTCGCTCCGACATCGGCAGCTGGCTGCTGCATACCGGCGGACCGAAGATTCTGGAAGCAACCGCCGAGGCGCTCGGCTTGAAGAATGGCGAACTCGACGTCTCCTGGCAATGTTTGCGCAGGACGGGCAATTTATCCTCGGCTTCGGTGCTGGTGGTGCTCGAGGAAGTCATGAAAAATCGCCACCCCGCGCCCGGTACGCTCGGCTTGCTGGCCGCGATGGGTCCGGGGTTCTGCTCGGAATTCGTCTTGCTGGAATGGTAGGCGGCACGGGCAGGAAATCGCGCATCTCAGCTTCAACGTTATGGAAACCCGTTTCCCCAAGCCTTGGGATGTATTCATAGTCGGCGGCGGACCTGCCGGCCTGGCAACGGCTATCGCGGCGCGCCATCACGGTTTGAGCGTAGTGGTGGCGGATGGCGCGGTTCCGCCGATCGACAAGCCCTGCGGCGAGGGACTGATGCCGGATGGAGTCGAGGCACTGCACCGGCTCGGCATCACGATTCCTGCCAACGAATCCCATCCATTCCGCGGCATTCGTTTCGTAAGCGGCGGCATCCAAGCCGAGGCGTCTTTTCCTCGCGGAACCGCTATTGGAATACGGCGCACCCATTTGCATCGCGTCCTGTTGGATCATGCGGCGGCGTGCGGGGTGCGATTGTTGTGGCAGGCTGCCGTCACCGAGCTACATCCGGAAGGCGCGCTGGTGGCCGGCGAATTGGTGCGCGCGCGTTGGGTCGTGGGCGCCGACGGATCCGGTTCGCGGGTCCGCGCCTGGGCAAACCTCCATCAACACAAGCTGGGCGCACTCTCGGATGCAACCCAGGAGAAGAATCTGCGCTTCGGATTCCGTCGCCACTACCGCGTCACGCCCTGGACCGATTTCATGGAACTGCACTGGGGCCATCATTGCCAGATCTATGCCACGCCCGTCGGTCGCGAAGAGGTTTGTGTGGCCATGATTTCGCATAACCCGAAGCTGCGGCTTGAAGGTGCGCTCGGCGAATTTCCCGAACTTTGCGCCCACCTCGAAAATGCGGAACACAGTTCCAGCGAACGGGGTGCGATCACGGTCATGCGAAGATTGCGGCGTGTGTACCGAGGCCGAACCGTGTTGGTGGGCGACGCATCGGGTGGCGTGGACGCCATCACCGGAGAAGGTCTCTGCCTAGCCTTTCGGCAAGCAGCGCTGCTCGGCGAGTGCCTGGCCAGCGGCGACCTGACTCGCTATCAAAAGGATCATCGCAGGCTGATCCGCCGTCCCACATTCATGGCTCGGCTGATGTTGTTCATGGCCAAACACCCCCATCTGCGGCGGCGCACCATGCAGGTATTCCAGTCGAGCCCCCCTTCTTTTGCTGGAATGTTGGCCATGCATGTGGGCGAAGGCTCCTCGCGAGATCACATCGCCAGCGGAGTTGCTTTGGGGTGGGAACTGCTGAAGGCCTGACGCATGCCACGGGATCCATACCGGTCTCTTTATCGCCATCTATGACAAAGACTTTTCGTTCGATAGTTCTCGGTCCGATCAGCCTGCTGATCGCGGCCGCTGCGCTGGCGTCGGCACAGCAGGCGGCACCAGTTAGCCATGAATTGCTGCTGCAACTCGACCCTGCCGGAAGCGGAGCCGATATTACTCTGGCCGGCAACCTGCACACGGTGAAGGGCTCGTTCCTGTTGAAACGCGGCGTCATTCACTTCGATCCCGCAACCGGAAAGGCCAGCGGGGAAGTCTCGTTCGACGCCACCAGCGGCAAGACGGGCAACTCCTCGCGCGACAACAAAATGCACCAGGATGTAATTGAGAGTGGGCGCTATCCGGAGATTGTCTTTCGCCCCGATCGCGCCGATGGCACACTCGCCACGTCGGGCGTTTCCGCTCTCCAGGTTCACGGCATGTTCACGATGCATGGCGCTGAGCACGAAGTTGCGTTTCCCGTCGAAGTGACTTTCGCGGGAAGCGCCTGGAGCGCACAGGCTTCGTTTCAGGTTCCGTACGTGAGGTGGGGAATGAAAAATCCTAGTGTGCTTTTCTTAAGAGTTGATGACCTGGTTCAGGTGCGGTTTCATGCCTCCGGAAACACCGGTCCGTAGACTTGGGCTGTGACCTCCTTCCGTTCGCCGCATCTCATGTTTAAGCCCTGCGGAACATCATGGCTGGGCGAGAATTCTATTCTCGGAGCTGGAGCCCGCATTCCTCGCGGCCCCGAGGTTCTGGCTGAGTTGGAATACTTGGACCCGGCCATTGTTCGTGTCGGCAACATAGAGGCGGTTTGTCCCATCAATCCACAGGCCGGCGGGAGAATTAAACTCCCCAACTTCTACGCCGGTTCGGCCAAAATAACCGAGCAAGGAGCCATCGCGGCCGTAGATTTCGACATGTGAGTCCCTGGTGTTGCTCACATAGATATTCCCAGCCGGGTCCACACCGAGTCCTACCTCGTCAACCCTGGGCGGACCTGGAATAGAAGGAATTCTGATCTCCGCCAAGGGCTTGCACTCCAGATCCATGACGTGGATCCGTGAATTGGCGGAGTCCACCACCACAAGTTCGTTGTTCCCGAGCGCGAGCTCGGTCGGATAGTCGAAGTCCATCGGGATGGACTCGCCTCTGACCTTTCCGATCGCATTGGGACGAGGCCGCCCGACGCGTTTGAGGATATTGCCTTCGAGATCGAGCACGAACAGAAGGTGACGTGGCGAATCGAGCAGGAACAGTCGGCCACTGCCGCGGTCAATGGCAATCGCCGTCGGATAATGAAACAAACTCTCGTCTCCCCGTTTGCCGATGTAGCGGAGAAACTTTCCGTCCGGAGCGTACACCAGGACGAGTCCGCGCTCGGAGTCGGCGATGTAAATGTTGTCGTCCGCATCCACCGCAACCCCATTGGGCAGCAGCAGGCGGCGATTCGGGCCTCCGGCGATACGGAAGGAATCGTGGTCGCCGAGGACGTGAACGGCGTGGATATCAGGGTCAACAATAAGGACGCGTCCGCGCGAGTCCACCGTCAGATGATGAGGCGCCAGAAGAATTCGTTCTCGTCCATAAACCGAGGTGACAATGCTGTCCCGAAGCGCCGCCAGCATCGACTTACCTTTTACCGGCTTGACAGCGCGGGCGGGAGGTTCATAGTTCTCTTCGACCCGTTCCCTCGGATGAAGATCAATGAAACCGGGAACCTCGCTGGGCCGCGACCACGCCCCGGAGGAGGCAGAGCGCGAGTCCGGCTCGCGCATGCTGTCATGGTCGACTCGCCTCGTCGTGCGAAATTTTCCGTCCGCGGAATAGATCCCGAGATACTCAATCTCGTTCCCGCAGCACAACCTCGCTCCCGGGAGCGCTTGCGGTTGTCGTTCACGAACGGTTGTATTCCGTGTGGACGCGGAGACGAAAGGCTGCGACAGGCTCATCGGAACAGCGCCGATGATCATGATCCACGTCGAAAACAATATGCGGGGGAAACATCCAACCGAAAAAGGCTTCATGGCAACGCCTCTCGACTGGGGAAGGGCCGGGGGAGAAGTCTAATAGGAGATAGGCAACCGACCGTCGATAGTTTATAGCATAGGTAATGGCCGCGCAGTGACCATTATCACTGTCGCTTGTGCGGTGTGCCCCTGATGGAGTCGGTGTCTCGAAGCCATTCAAGACCGGCGCCAGCCCCCGTGTCACCCCGCACACGCTCGCGTTCCTGAAGACACGCGATCTACCCTGCACGCAACATTAACTTCAGTCTTTTCAATCGCCTAGCTCTGGCTCTCCGCTTGCTTTTCCTTCTGCGAAGGCACGGGAGCTAATCATGGAAACGATGCTGCAAGGTCTGGTGATCATCGGCGGTCTGACGTTTTCGCTGGCCGCCTCCCTGCTGATCGAAGAACTCATCTTTGGACAAATCGTCCGTGTGGCCTTTGCCCGCCGTGCGGATAGTTCGAAACGTTTTCCTGAAATCACGCAAAAGGATTGAAAGGAGCACTACCATGCTGTTGCTGAAGTATTTGCTGTTGAGCACGGGAATCGCGATGTTCGTGATCGCCGCTGGAATTCTCTCCTACGACGCCTATCTGCTGATTGCCTATCGGCGCAGGCGTTTGAATTTCGATCCCCAGGCGGGCACGCCGCCGCCCGGACCTGTACCGACTGTCCGCTGGCGCATCCCGGTTGCACTCGTCATGCTGGCCTGGGCTCCGTTGCTGATCTCGGCTGGCATCGTGATTGTCCCCAGCGGAATGGCGGGCGTGCGCGTAAGCCAGACCAAAGGCACGCTGGCCGGAACCCTCTACCCGGGCGTTCACTTCGTGGTGCCGCTGGTCGAGCGGGTCGCAATGTTCAATACGCGCGATCAGTTGTTCACCACTGGCGTCAGCGAAGATTCGCTAGCCAAAGGTGCGGCAAGAGGTGAACCGTTGCACGTGCAGGCTAAAGAAGGACTGACGCTCGGCCTGGCCATCACCGTGCGTTATCAGATTGATCCCAAGCGTCTCGACTACATTGAGGCAAATCTGCCGCAACCTCTGGAAAAGGAAATCGTGCCGCCCGTAGTTGCCACCGCGTGGCGCGAACTGGTGCCGGGTTACACGGTTCGTGAAGTTTTCTCGGCCAAGCGCGAAGAGGTTCGCCAGCGCTCCGCCGAAATGATTCGCAAACGGCTGGCCGCGGACGGCATAGTGGTGAAGGAAGTCATGCTGCGTGACATCGAACTTCCGCAGGAGTACGCCAAGGGCCTCGAATCGCTCCTGCTGAAGGAACAAGAAAACGACCGCATGGGTGTGGAAACTGAAATCCACCAGAAGCAGGTGAAGATCGCCGAAGCCGACGCCGAAGCCACCAAGGTGCAAGAAGTGAAACAGGCCGAGGGGCAAGCCGCTGTCCGCGTGCTGCAAGCCAAGGGCGAGTCCGATGCCATGCAGTACACGCTCCCCCTGAAACAGAAACAGATTGAGCAATCGAAGCTCGAGGCCGAAGCGCGCAAGGAAGCTACCGTCAAGAATGCCGAAGCCGCCGGCGAGGCCAAACTTATCGACAGCAAAGCCGAAGGCGAACGCCGCAAATTGCTGGCACAGGCCGAGGCCGAACGCATCCGTTTGACCGCATCCGCCGACGCCGAGCGCATGACGAGCGAAGCCGCGATCCTGAAGCAGAATCCATTGCTGATCAACAAAATCGTCGCCGAGCGCCTCTCCGACAAATTGCAGATCATGATGGTCCCGGCCGACGGTAAGTTTTTCTTCACCAACGACGTGCTGCGAGGAATGGGTGCACCGAATCACGTGAGCCAGGCAGAGGACGTAGAAACGTCCGAGGGGAAGTCTCAACAGTAGCTGCGGGACAACAGGTCTTAGGTCCTAGGTCCTAGGTGCCAGGTGTCAGGGAAACCGAGCCACATATGAATCCCTAAGCCTTTCCTGAGACCTGACACCTAAGACCTGAGACCTGCTTTCTTATGAACAGGCCGCCATCCATCCCGCGCTATAATCAGCGCATTCCACACATGCGAGCGCGAGAGTCCTCTCGAACATCCAGCGGTCTGCGGTTAGGTTGGCTGACTTGGTTCCTGCTCGCGACGGTCTTTCTCCCATCTTCTTTGTGCGCTTCGTCGCTGGGAGACACCGCCCGCCAACTGGCGCACAAGATCGCTGCAGAGGCTGGGCCCGGCGCCTTCGCGCTCGCGGTCACCAACCGTTCGTCGCTCGACGACAAATCCGTGCGTGAAGTGCGCGGCGCCCTCGAGGCGCAGCTGCAATCCGAAGGCGTTCACACCGCCAAAGCTGAGCAGGCCATAGGAACCGTCGAAGTCGTTCTCTCCGAGAGCCTGCGCGAATATGTTTGGACGGCCGAGATTGTGATCGGCTCCGACGAGAAGAAGGTCGCCCTGGTTTCGTTGCCACGATCGCCAACGGGAACGCCCTTCATTGCCACCTTGCCTACCGTTTTGAAAACAACATTGCTTTTCACGCAGGAACTACCGATCCTCGACGTGGTTCAGGTAGAAATGCCCGGAGGATCCCGCCTGCTCGTGCTCGATAGCGCCATGATCGCGATTTATCGTCACCAGGGAGCGGATTCGGCGGGGCGCTGGGAACTCGAAACGTCATTGCCCATCGCTCACTCGCGCGCCTTTCCCCGCGATTTGCGCGGACGCCTGCTGCTGCGCCGCGATCACCTGTTTGACGTTCACCTGCCCGGAACGCTCTGCCGGTCAACTTCCAACGCGGCCGCACCGCTTGCACTCACTTGCAATGACAGCGATGATCCGTGGCCCCTGACGCCCGACGATGGCAGCGTGCGCGCCTTCTTTACGGCCTCACGCAATTTCTTCACCGGAGCACTTTCTCCCGGCATCGGAAAGGTCTCTAATGTTCCCTCGTTTTATTCGGCGGCCGCGCTTCCGCGCTCGGGCTACACGCTATGGGCGCTCGCTGCGGTGGATGGGTCGCTGCATCTTGTAGATGGGATGACGGACCGGGTGATCCGCGGTGGAAAGTGGGGCAGCGATCTGGCCACGGTTCACTCCAGTTGCGGTACGGGAACACAGTTGCTGGTCTCTGACAGCGGGGATACGGAGCGCGACGGCCTGCGCGCGTTCGAGATTCCCGACCGCGATCCGGTCGCTGCCAGTGCGGCGGTGGATTTCGACGGCCGAATCGTCGCGCTGTGGCCGGAGACCAACGGCAACAGCGCAACGGCAATCGTAGAGCGAAAAGACACAGGATGGTATGAGGCGTATCGCGTATCGATTTCTTGCGGCAACTAGTTTGGCTAGTGGAGGGACGGGCGCCCTCGCCCGTCCAAGCCGAGCGAAGCTCGGCCGTAGCCTGCGCTCACGGCAATGCTGGGTGTGTCATAGCCTGCCCGGTGCTGTCTTGATCATGTTAATGATCGGGTCAACCGCAGCGGCGGCGACGCGTCCCCACTACGGCGGAACCCTGCGCATCATGCTGCAATCCGCGCCGAACGTGCTTGACCTTCCCGCGAATATCACTTCCTCCGAATATTGGGACGCTGTGCGTACGCTCTCGCTGATCGGCGACACACTCGTAAAACTCGACGCGCAAGACCGTCCGCAGCCCGCGCTGGCTGTGGCCTGGCAGAGTGACCCGGGCACCCGCCATTGGCAATTCACGCTGCGCCACGGAGTGAAATTCCATGACGGCAGCGCAGCCTCGCCCGCGGCCATTGCGCAGATTCTGGGGGCACTCCATTCCGACTGGAATGTGCGCGCATCGGCGGATTCATTATCGATTGAGGGTGAGACGGCCATGCCTGCGCTGCTCGCCGAGCTCGCGCTGCCGCGCAATCTGTTGTTCAAACGGAATGGCAACGGCGTTCCTATTGGCACCGGTCCGTTCCTAGTAGCCCAGTGGCAGCCGGGAAAATTGCTCAAACTTGCCGCCAATGAAGAGAGCTGGGCTGGGCGGCCTTTCGTGGACGCGGTCGAAATCGAATTCGGCAAATCGCTCCGTGACCAGGCCATCGCGCTCGAACTGGACAAGGCCGACATCATCGAAACACCGTCGCAGGCAGCCAACGCACCCGAGCGGCACAATCCATCGTCATCCTTGTTATTGTCGATGCCCGTGGAATTGCTGGCGCTGGTTTTCCCTGCGAATTCAAAGGCCCAAGACCCTCGCCTGCGGGAAGCGCTGTCGCTCGCCATTGAGCGCAAGCCTATCCAGTCGGTGCTGCTGAAAGGCGCGGGAGAAGCCGCCGCCAGCATTCTTCCCAACTGGATGACGGGCTATAGCGCAGTCTTTTCCACGCAAGCGAATCTGCAACGCGCCCGGACTCTGCTCGCCGACTCGCGGCAACCCGCGCTCAATCTCAGCTACGACCCAAGGGACCTGCAAGCCCAACTGATCGCCGAGCGCATTGCGCTCAACGCGCGCGAAGTTGGCATCACGTTACAAGTATCGTTGTCAGGGGCAGAGGATATTCGCCTGATGCGCGTAGTGCTGCCGAGTCCCGATCCCGCGACGTCGCTCGCCGAAGCCACGCGGCAACTCGGATTGCCGCAAGCGGCATTCCCGGCCACGCCTCGCGGCGACTCTCTCGACGATCTCTATCAAGCCGAGCGCAGTTCGCTCGAGGGATACTCGGTCATCCCCCTTTTCCATTTGCCGGTGGCGAGCGCGGCGAGTGCGCGCGTCCACGGCTGGGGGCCGGACCGGCTGGGAGACTGGAGCAGTGCAGGATTTTCCCTCGCCAGTCTTTGGCTGGCAGATCAGCGGCTGGCGGAGCAGGGGTTGACAGATCAGCGACCGGCGGATTCACGATCCTATGGCCCGCACCCCCAGGTGGGTTCGCAATGAGCTTCCGCCAGAAACTTCTTCTCTTGTTTGCAGCAACTGTGCTGCTTTGCGTAGCAGTCATTTCGGCGTCGGTCTACAGCACCATCCGACGCTCATTCGAACAGGCGGATCAGGACCGCGCGAATGCGGTCGCCGCCCAGTTTCAATCCGAGTTCCAGCGGCGAGGCCAGGAGGTTGCGCGCAAGGTCGAGTCGGTTGCCGTCAGCGAAACCGTGCAGCGCGTCGCTCTGGATATAAACCGCGGCGCCACCGACGCAGGCGAGTACGTCGGCGAGGCGCGCAGATTAGCCGGCCAGCAACAGCTCGACTTTCTGGAACTCGTCGATTCTCGCGGCACCATCCTCTCTTCCGCGCAGTGGCAGGCAAAATTTGGATATCCCGAAGCCGCGATTCCCCAGGCAACCACTCCCGCCAACGCCGGTCCGGCCGGAGCCTTTCTGAAACGCGAAGAGCTGCCCGATGGCGCGACCCTCGGTCTGTTTGCCGTGCGCGCGGCCCGCGTCGGCGAACAGCCTTTATACGTGATCGGAGGCGAACGGTTGGACCAGGGCTTTCTCTCCACGCTCGACATCCCTGCCGGAACCCGCGTGCTGCTGTACCAAAACCTGGACGCAAAATGGAATCCGAAATCGCTTCTCGATTTGAATGGGCCGGCAGCGGGCGTCGACGAGATCGCTCCGCTGGTCGCACAGGTTCGTGACACACAGCAAGAGGCTCATGGCGTGGTCCATTGGACGTCCGATTCCGCCGACGCCGAAGTCTTTCACGCTATCCCACTGACCGGACCGGTCTTCAATGCGACAAATCAGAGTGCCGCAAGCCAGCAACTGATGGGCATCTTGCTCGTCGGCAGTTCGCGACGTCCTCTGATCGAACTGGAAAGGCAGATCATATCCACCGCCATGCTGGTCGGCGGTGTGGGAATTCTGGTAGCGATACTGGCCAGCCTGTGGTTCGCCGCCCGCGTCACCCGCCCAGTAGTGTCGCTGGCCGAGGCGGCACGCCGGGTTGCCGCGGGTGATCTCAACGCCAAGGTCGACGTGGAATCGAGCGACGAACTGGGTGAACTCGCCGCATCGTTCAACCGCATGACCGAAGATCTCCTGCAGCAAAAAGACCGCACTCTGCAAGCCGAGCGCGTGGCCGCATGGCGCGAACTGGCGCGGCGACTGGCCCACGAATTGAAGAATCCACTTTTTCCCTTGCAGGTCACGGTTGAGAATCTGATGCGCGCAAAACAGAAGTCGCCCGAGATGTTCGAGGAAGTTTTTCAGGAGGGAACCGCGACCCTGCTGGCGGAAATCAACAATCTGAAAGTGATCATCGGCCGCTTCAGCGAATTCTCAAAAATGCCGCAGCCCCAGCGCCGGCCGACGCAGTTGAACGACGTGGTGGGTTCGGTGCTGCGCGTTTTTCATGCCCAACTGCAAGGCAACGATCAAGCGAGGAATCGGATTACAGTGCACACCGAGTTAGCCGAAGCCTTACCCGAAATTTCAGCCGATCCCGATCTGCTGCATCGCGCGTTGCAAAATCTGGTGCTCAACGCGATTGACGCTATGCCGCAAGGCGGAGAGTTAACGATTCGCACCGGCACTATAGGCGATCGGATTGAAATTTCGGTCTCTGACACCGGCTCCGGTCTGACTCAGGAAGAGTGTGGCCGCTTGTTCACCCCTTATTACACGACCAAGCAGCACGGCACCGGACTTGGCCTGGCGATTGTGCAATCGGTGGTAAGCGATCACGGCGGCAAGATTTCCGTCGAGAGCACGAAAGAAAAAGGAACCACGTTTCGTATTGAGTTGCCATGCGATTTCTCGGCGTACTCAGCGTCTCTGAGGTAGATTTGGGTTTGCATTTCAGTTGAGGTCAATAACCGTGGCGCAAAAAGCGCACTTGCTGATCGTCGATGACGAGCCCAACACGCTGGCGTCGCTGTCGCGGGCGTTTCGTCTGGAAGGCCACGAAGCCGTCGTCTGCGACAACGCCAACAAGGCTCTGGAATTGGCTAAATCGCAATTTTTCGACCTGATCCTCTCTGACGTGGTCATGCCCGGCAAAGATGGCCTGGCGCTTCTCGAAGAACTTAAAGCGCAAGGCGTGCCGACGCCGGTCGTCATGATGTCGGGCCAGGCCCACATTGAGATGGCCGTGCGTGCCACACGCCTCGGCGCACTCGACTTCCTGGAAAAACCAATATCGACCGAAAAGCTGCTGCTCACCGTGGAGAACGCGCTGAAGCTCGGCCGCCTGGAGCGCGAGAATCGCGATCTCGAACGCCGCCTTGGCAAACACGAGATCGTCTGGAAAGGCGAGACCATGCGCCGCGTGATGGCGCAGGTAGAACGCGTGGCCGCCAGCGAAACCCGCGCCTGCATCCTCGGTGAAACCGGTACCGGGAAAGAACTGGTGGCGCGCACGTTGCATGAGCGCAGTCCGCGGGCGGGCGCTTCCTTTGTCACCCTGAACTGCGCTGCGGTTCCGGCGGAGCTCATTGAGTCCGAATTGTTCGGCCACGAAAAAGGATCTTTCACCGGCGCCGCCGCCCGCCATCTCGGCAAGTTCGAGCAAGCACAGCACGGCACCATTTTTCTCGATGAAATCGGCGACATGCCGCTCACCATGCAAGCCAAGCTGCTGCGCGTGCTGGAAGAAGGTGAAGTGGAGCGCATCGGCGGCGAGCGCGCCATTGCCGTGGATGTGCGAGTCATCGTCGCCACCCACAGCGATCTCGAGACGCAAGTGCGCGACGGCAAATTCCGGCAGGATTTGTTTCACCGCGTGTACGTCTTTCCCCTGCGCCTGCCCCCGTTGCGCGAACGTCGCGAAGACATCCCGGCGCTGATCGAGCACTTTGCTGTTCAGGTGACGGCTACCAACGGGTGGAAGCCAATGCGTTTCACTGAAGACGCGATGGCCGCGCTGCAAGAGCAGCCTTGGCCGGGCAATGTCCGCGAACTCAGAAACGCCGTCGAGCGCCTGATGCTGCTGTCAACTTCCGGCGAAGTCACCGCCGAAACCGTGGCGCTGGCCTTGCCCGCTTCGGTGGCCGCGCCCGATTCAACATCGTCCGGCACCGGCCCGCTAGCTGACCGCGTGCGAGTCTTCGAGAAACAAACCATTCTGGCGGAGCTGAGACGCAATCACTACCAGATCTCGAACACAGCGCGAGCGCTGGGACTGGAGCGATCGCACCTTTATAAGAAGGCCGAGCAGGTAGGAATTGACCTGAAGGCCACGCGAAACGAGGGCGACCACTGAGACCTCACATCATATTGTCATCCTGAGCGAAGCGAAGGACCCGCTTTTTTTGCGGTACTCGATACAGCAGGTCCTTCGCTTCGCTCAGGATGACAACACCTCCTTAATGTTGCAAATTTGCCCATTGGACATCGAGTCCGTTTGCAATTTCCCTCCCTCCCAGACGACAATCGCATCGTGCCCAGTACAAGCTTTTATCAAGATCCGCAAACTGTCAGCCCGTTTCGTCCGGGCGTGCTCGTGATCGCGACGTTGACCAACCCGCGCGAAAAATTCTGGGGTGCGATTCTCCAGCTTTCGGGCGAAGGCCTCAGTCTGCGCGGTGTCGATGTGGCGGGGTTCGACGATCTGGCTTCGCAGGTAAAGAACGGCGAACCTTTCACTTCCGGCGTTGTCTTCTTCCCTATGCACCGCGTGGAGCGGATGGAACTCGATCTTCCCGAGGGAGACATCCTCTCGCTTGCCCAGCGCTTCGCCCAGATGACCGGGCACGATCCCGCCCCGCTTCTGGTGAGCGAGTTTCTCGCGAGCGGCGGAGAAAAAGAGCGGTGAACTACCGGCAAATCCTGACCGCTCCCAATCAGCTCACGCTGCTGCGCATGATCTTCCTGCCCTTCATCGTCATCAACCTGGTCAAACACGATTTCAAATGGGCGCTGGCCTTGTTTATTCTCGCTGGATTGACCGATGGCCTTGACGGCCTCCTGGCCCGCAGGCTGCATCAGCAAACCGTGCTCGGCCAGTATCTCGACCCCATCGCCGACAAGTTGCTGATGAGCACTCTGTTTCTGGTGCTTTCCATCGAACGGATGATTCCCTGGAAATATACGGTCGTGGTGTTCAGCCGCGACATCTCCATCCTGATGATCAGCGGCGTGCTGTTCATGATTGCCGGCCTGCGCGATTTTCGCCCCAGCATTTTCGGCAAAGCCAACACCTTCGCGCAAGTGGCCGCAATTTTCTTCGTGCTGCTTCTTCTCATCGAGCCCGTCCGCTGGGTGTGGATTGCGCGCATCACCTTCCTGCAAGCCACCTTTTGGTTCACCATCGTCTCCGCCGTGCACTACGCATTCCTGGTGCAACACCGTCTGCATGAGCACGCGCCCAACCCCGCGCCCCAGTCTTAGCGGTCGAATCGTAACCTGCCCATTTGACCCGTTTTCCGGCGCACCCCTAGAATGAAAGATTCGCAGAGCGCTCGCGAAACCATCCATGGCACTGCGTCTCTATAACACTCTTTCCGGGAAGATCGAAGACTTTCACCCGCTCGACGACAACCGCGTCCGCATGTATGCCTGCGGGCCGACCGTCTATGATTACGGCCACATCGGCAATTTCCGCACATTTATTGCCGTCGATCTTCTTTACCGCTTTCTGCGCCAGAGCGGATACGACGTCCGTTACGTCATGAACATCACCGACGTGGACGACAAGATCATTCGAAATTCCGCGCGCGACGGCGTGACCGTGCAGCAGTACACCGCGAAGTTTGTGAAGGCCTTTCTGGAAGATTCGGCCACGTTGAACATCGAGCGGCCGATTCTGGTGCGCGCGACGGAACACATCAACGCCATGGCCGACTTCATTGCCGAACTGGTGAAGAAAGGGTTCGCCTACCGCACCGACGACGGTTCCTACTATTTCAGCATTGCCAAATTCCCCGAGTACGGCAAACTGTCGAAAAAAGATTTTGCCGGCATGACCGACGGCGCGCGCGTGGACGTAGACGAATACGAAAAGGACAGCGCTCGCGACTTCGCTCTCTGGAAGGCTCCGAAGCCGGGCGAAGCCTCGTGGGACACGGTGATTGGGCCAGGGCGCCCGGGTTGGCACATCGAGTGTTCGGTGATGTCGATGGAGGAACTCGGACCAAGTTTTGACTTGCACGCCGGCGGCGAAGACCTTATTTTCCCGCATCACGAAAACGAAATCGCCCAGTCCGAGGCGCTCACCGGAAAGCAGGTTGCGCGCTATTGGTTTCATGCGCGTTTTCTGCTGGTCGAAGGCCAGAAGATGTCGAAGAGTCTCGGAAATTTCTTCACCATCCGGGACCTTGTGCTGCGTGGGCACAAGCCATCGTCAATCCGCTGGCTGCTGACGCAAGTTCCGTATCGCAATCAGTTAAACTTCACCTTCGAGGGCTTAAAGTCGGCCGCAAGTTCGGTGGAGAAGCTGCGCAACTTCCGCTTCCGCCTGACCGGCACGCAGTTCCCCGGTGGCGCGACTCCCGCGATGGCAAAACTGGCGCAGGAAACCATCGCGCGAATGAAAAGCGCCCTCGACGATGACCTGAACACCGCCGAAGCGCAAGCCGCGATGTTCGACATGTTGCGCAAGGTCAACACCGCGCTCGATGCCGCTGAAGTTCGCCAGGAAGACGTAAAGCCGCTGCTAGCGACACTCGAAGAGTTCGACGAGATCTTCGGCGTGCTGAAGGATGACGACCAGCCCAAGATGAAGGCCATCTTAGACTGGGCACGAGCCGAAGGCCGCGAAAAAGAGATCAGCCCCGAATTGTTGGAGATCGCTGGCTCCGCGCAACTCGCCGACGAACAGGTCAATCTAAAGCTGGCCGAAATGGAAGCCGCGCGAAAAGCAAGAAATTTCAAAGCCTCTGATGCCCTGCGCGCCCAACTCACCGAAGCCGGCATCATCGTAGAGAACACAAAAGACGGAGTACGCTGGAGAAGAAAGTAGCGCCGGCACCTTGCCGACTGTTTCAAAAGAACTGTCATCCTGAGCGGAGCATGCCCTGCGTGAAACGCAGGGCGTGCGGAGTCGAAGGATCCCTACTCCCGCCAAATGGCAACGCGTTCTCCCCGAATGGCGTTTCCGGGCTCATCCCTCCGCGACTACAATGTTCAAACTACAAATGTTCACCCTAGACGATTATCTCCGCGAAGCCGAACAAGCCCACAGCCATCTCTGCGCCGGGCAGGTGCTGGGCGTGCGCCTGGCCATGCTGGGGCTCGAGAAGCTGGGCATCGAAGACCCACGTGGTAAAGATCGCAAACGTCTGGTCACGTTCGTCGAAATCGACCGCTGCGCCACCGACGCCATAACCCTGGTCACCGGATGCCGTCTCGGGAAGCGCGCCCTGAAATTTCGCGACTGGGGAAAGATGGCCGCAACCTTCGTTGATCTGGGAATAAAAGACGTAAGCACCGGCAGAGCCATCCGCATCGCCGCGAAAGAATCGTCCAAGGCGCTGGCGCGCGCGATGCATCCCGAAATCGAAAGCAAGAACCAGCAGCAGATGCTGGCCTATCGCGAGATGCCGGAAGACGACTTATTCACGAAGCAGTGGGTAAAGGTCGAACTTCCCGCAGAAGAATTCCCCGGATACAAAGGCGAGCGCATCATCTGCGCCGAGTGCGGCGAAGGCATCAATTTCCGCCGTGAAGTTGTGCGCAACGGGCGCGTGCTATGCAAGGCGTGCTCGGGCGAGCGGTATTACGAAATTCTCTAGACACTGGACTCGCTTCGCCCGCTGGACAGCCGAGGTCGGCTGTCCCTATGCAGGCTTTCTCGTCTGCTCATATGCATGCGCGACTCGCAGCAGTGTCTCCTCGTCAAAGTGCCGAGCAAACAACTGCAACCCTATCGGCAGCTTCTCGTGATTCTCCCCGCACGGAACTGAAATCCCAGGAATACCCGCGAGGTTCGCAGTTACGGTGTAGATATCGGCGAGATACATGGCCAGCGGATCGTTCACTTTCTCGCCCAACTTGAACGCGGGCGTTGGCGCAGTCGGCGCGGCGATTACGTCCACCTTCTTGAAGGCCTCGTCAAAATCGCGCGTGAGCAGCGTGCGCACTTTCTGCGCTTTCAGATAGTAAGCGTCATAGTATCCAGCGCTCAAAGCATAGGTGCCGAGCATGATGCGGCGCTTGACTTCCATGCCAAATCCGCCGTCGCGGGTCTGCCGGTACATCTCCGAAAGGTTGCTTGCTTTTGCGCGGAAGCCGTAGCGCACGCCGTCATAGCGCGCCAGATTTGCCGATGCTTCCGCCGTGGCCACAATGTAATACGTGGGAATCGCGTACTCGGTGTGCGGCAAACTTACCGGCACGACCTCGCATCCCAGCTCAGCCAGCTTCTGAATCGCCGCCTCAACCGCAGTTCGAACTTCAGGATCAGGCCCTTCCCCGAAGTATTCTTTGGCCATGCCGACTTTCAAGTTTTTTATCGGCTTCTCAAGTTCGGCCACATAGTCGGGCACAGGAACCTCGGCGGAAGTCGAATCCATCGGATCGCGTCCGGCAATAGTGCGCAGCACCAGCGCGACTTCCTTTACCGTCTTCGCAAACGGGCCGATGTGATCGAGCGATGAGGCAAACGCAATCAGCCCATAGCGCGACACCCGTCCATAGGTCGGCTTCAATCCGACCACGCCACAAAAAGACGCCGGCTGGCGAATCGATCCGCCGGTATCGGAGCCGAGGGTCGCCACCGCCATCTCCGCGGCAACCGCTGCCGCCGATCCACCCGACGATCCACCCGGCACGCGGCTCTTATCGCGCGGATTGTGGACCGGGTAATACGCCGAGTTCTCGGTGGACGAGCCCATGGCAAACTCATCGCAGTTAAGCTTGCCCAGAATCACCGCGCCCGCCGCTTCCAGACGAGCCACCGCGGTGCAGTCATAGGGCGGAATGAAATTGTCGAGAATTTTCGAACCCGCAGTGGTGCGCACGCCGGACGTCACCAGGACGTCTTTGATCGCAATCGGAACTCCCGCCAGCGGCGGCAAGGGCTTGCCCTCCGCGGCCAGCGCGTCGATACGCCCGGCCTGCGCCAGCGCCCGCTCCTCGCAGAGAGTTAGAAACGCGCCAATCTCGGGATCTTCCTGCCGGATACGGGTGTAGAAATCGTGAGCCAGAGCCGCCGCCGTCGTCTTTCGCTCTGCAATCGCGCAACGAATGTCATCAATCGTCGGCATCTCTCTCGTCGCTATCTCTCAATCACCTTCGGCACTTCGAAAAATGTCCCGTCCGTGTCCGGCGCATTTTCCATGGCGACGTCGTGCGGTAAAGATTTCCGCAGATCGTCCTTCACGTCCTCGCGGATGGCGTACCCGAACCGGTCGCTTCCCTGCCGCGACTGGTCCACGCCGTAGCGGTCCGAGACCTGGGCCATGGGCGGAACATCGCTGGTCTCCAGTTCGTTGAGGCGCTCGATGTATTCAAGAATGGAGTTCAAATCGCGCAGCATGCGAGCGCGTTCTTCCTCGGTCAACTCGAGGTTGGCCAGATCGGCCACGTAGGCGACGTCTTTGTCGGTAACTTTCACGCCTTCACTTTCATGCTTTGACTCTCATGCTTTGACCACGAATTCAATCCGCTTCACCGAAGTCGCGGAATACTTGTTGACCAAAGCCACATAACGCGGCGCCAGGCTGGCGAGTTCCCGCCGCCATCCGGGGTCGGCAACTTCCACTCGTAGGATACCGTCGGAGAAACTCAGCGCCCGAGTCCGATCGGCCACCGCACTGCCGCATGCGATAGGCCAGGCCAGCAGCGCGCTCTCGCTTGCCGGCGCGCGATGCAGAGCTTTGGCGATGATGGTTTCGAGGCCTGAGGAGGCGCGGTTCAAGGCATGACTCCAGATTCGCAAACGTGATGGGGAAGAGTTGATTGTAGCATCGGAAAACCTTGCGTCCCCCTACGATGCCGCAGAGGCCACCACGGCCTTGGCGCGTTTCTTGGCGAGTTTGCGCAGGTGCGTGGCCGAATACAAACTTCCCCGGCAACGCCGCGTCCCACATAAGCAGGGAGCGTCATCATCTCCGTCATAGAGGTTGTAGTCGTAGGTCAATTCCTCTCCAGCCTCGATATCGCGCAGCGCTATGATCCACATCTTGCCGCGGATCTGATCGGTCTCGCAATTCGGTTTGCAGGAATGATTGACGAAGGCAGCCACGCCAAAGCCGTCAATGATGCGTTTGCCGTCGTCCAGCCCGAATAAATACGTGTTGGGAAAGTCGTCGTAAAGATCTTCGGCCTGTTCGCAGGTGAGGTGCTCGCCCACGTATTCGACGATCAGCGTCCCTTTGCGAATCGGCCGCGTGGTATAGCAACCATAGGAGTGAATGCGAGACTGGCGAAGGACGAGCATCATAGGGCGTCCTCTATTCTTTAGCACAGGAGGCACGGGATCACGCAAGCGAGAAGTAAATGGAAGACTTTCCTGAGAGCTGACAGCTGAGAGCTCTTCCCTGCTAATATTCTCACCCGGAGACTTTCACGCCATGGCTCATCAGCATCCACCACGCTTTCTGAAGATTGTCGACGACTCCAAGCGCCGCGTCCGCGAAACCAGCGTTGACGCGGTCAAAGCCCGGCTCGATCGCGGTGAGAAATTCGTTCTCGTGGACGTTCGCGAAGACCGCGAGTTCGACGCCGACCACCTGCCCGGAGCCGTCCACCTGGGCAAGGGCGTCATCGAGCGCGACATTGAGGGCAAGTATCCCGACCTCGGAACTGAGCTTGTCCTCTACTGCGGCGGCGGCTTCCGTTCCGCGCTGGCCGCCGACAATCTGCAAAAAATGGGGTATACCAACGTTATTTCCATGGACGGTGGAATCCGCGATTGGCGCGAGCGGGGCTATCCGCTGGAAAAATAGCGGCAGGTTATCTGACGAGCTTCGCGCGGCTTGGACGGGCGAGGATGCACGTCTCTCCACGAGGGAGGCGGTTTGCATACCACCCACTTCTCTGAAAAAATACGGTGAAGATATAGTGGGGTCTTGGTGATGTCTCAAATCGGAAGCTTTGCGCTGCTGCTGGCGCTCGGCCTGAGTGCGTACTCATTCCTGGCAGGTTTTTTAGCATTGTTCGGGAAGGATGCCGCTTCGGCTCGCCTCGGTGAGACCGCACGCCGCGCCGGCATCGCCACCTTCGCCGCCGTGCTGCTGGCGGGCATTGTGCTGGTGCTGGCCGCGTTTCACGACGACTTCTCCATCGCCTACATCTTTCATCACAGCAATCGCGACTTGCCTGCCGCCTATAAGTTCGCCGTGTTGTGGTCGGGCCAGGAAGGCTCACTGCTTTTCTGGTCGCTGCTGCTGGCGGGCTACGGATTCGTTCTGCGCTTGCGCTACAAGACCGATCAGCGCCTGTTCGCCTACGCTTCGGTGATTATCGCTTCGGTGCAGGTTTTTTTTCTGCTGATTCTGAATTTTGCCGCGCACCCCTTCGCCATCATGCAGGGCTCGCTGCCTGCTGATGGCACTGGGCTGAATCCGCTTCTGCAGTATCCCGAGATGGTCATCCATCCGCCTATGCTGTACCTGGGATACGTTGGCTTCACCGTTCCCTTCGCATTCGCGCTAGGCGCGCTCATCATGAAGTATCCCGGCGAAAAATGGATCCAGATCACGCGCCGCTGGACCATGGTGACGTGGTGTTTCCTCACCATAGGCGTTTTTCTAGGCGCGCACTGGGCTTACGCTGTCCTCGGATGGGGCGGCTACTGGGGATGGGACCCGGTGGAGAATGCCTCGCTCATGCCCTGGCTCACCGGCACAGCGTTTCTGCATTCCGTGATGATGCAGGAAAAACGCGGCATGCTGAAAGTCTGGAACATGTCGCTGATCTTTGCGACCTTCCTGCTCTCGATGCTCGGGACCTTCCTCACGCGCTCCGGCGTGATCAGTTCGGTGCACGCTTTCGCACAGTCCTCAATCGGCACGTGGTTCCTGGTCTTCATCGTGTTGACCCTGGCGGTCTGCAGCTTTTTCCTGGTGGCAAACCGGTCGCACCTCAAGAGCGAGCACAAGCTGGAATCGCTGGTTTCGCGCGAATCCAGTTTCCTCTTCAATAATCTTCTTTTGCTCGTCGTCTGCTTCACGATATTGTGGGGCACGTTTTTCCCGATCATTTCGGAATTTGTTCAGGGACACAAAGTCACGGTCGGGCCGCCGTTTTTCAATCGTGTTGCGGTTCCGGTCGCCCTGCTGCTCTTGCTGCTAACGGCCGTTGGACCGCTGCTGGCATGGCGTAAGACTTCGGTCGAAAGCCTCAAACGGAATTTCCTTTTCCCTGCCATCGGATCGCTCGCCATCGGCGGCATGATGATCTTGTTCGGCGTGCGTCCCTGGGAAGACCCTTCTTATTTCTATGCAACCATGGCCGCCGTGCTCTCGGCCCTGGTGATCTTTACCGTCATTTCCGAGTTCCTCCGCGGAGGCCGCGTCATCGCGGGCAAGACGCACCAGAACCTCGTCTCCGCGATGATTCAGCTGTGCCATCGAAGTACGCGCCGCTACGGCGGATACATCGTCCACTTCGGTGTGGCGCTGGTGGTGATTGGAATTCTCGGTACTCCTTTCAATAAAGAAGTGGAAAAAGAGATGGCCTTTGGCGACAAAATCAACATTGGCCCCTACACTCTCGTCTGCCAGTCCTACACACAGGACGATAATCCCAACTACGCCAACGAGTGGGCCATCATCAACGTGTTCCGCGGCGGCAAGCAGATTACGACCATGTATCCCGAGCGCCGTTTCTACAAAGCCAGCGGACAGCCGCAAACCATCCCTCGCATTTACCCCAGTTTTCGCGAAGATTTGTTCTTGGTGACCGATGTCTATCTCGTCTACGAAGGCAAGAATGACACTACCGGCCGGCCGATCATTAAAGCGCACCTGAATCCGCTGGTGCCCTGGATTTGGATCGGCCTGATCATCATGGTTTTCGGCACCATAGTCGCGCTCGTGCCGAATGCCGCTGCCGTTCAGGTTGCCGCAACCGTGCCCGCTCGCACTCCAGCGCACGCGGGAGCGGGGGACTGAGATGGAATCTTCTATGAATTGTCATCCTGAGCGAAGCGAAGGACCTGCTTCTTGCCGCAAGATGCAGAACTCGCTTCGCCGCTGCTTGCAGGCCGCCGCGCTAGCCGTCGCCGTGCTTCTTCTCATGGGCGCCGGAGACGATTCCGCGCGCTTCAAAGATCTCGGCCATCGCATGATGTGCACCTGCGGATGCGGCCAAGTGTTGCTGGAATGCAATCACGTCGGCTGCCGGTCCTCCGACAAAATGCGCAATGAGCTGCAGGCTGCGCTCGACCGAGGCGACAACGACGACCTCATCCTGCAAGGCTTCGTGCAGGAATACGGACCGACCGTGATCGCCGCGCCCACCGCCACCGGCTTCAATCGCGTGGCCTGGATCATGCCCTTCCTCGCGCTGGCGCTAGGCATCGCCTTCGTGGTGTATGTAGTGCGCGTATGGAAGAATCGGCCCGAACCAGCTCTAGCCGACGGCATCACCATCCCGCCAAGCAGCGAATTGGACGAGTTCCGCCAGAAAGCAAGAAAAGAGACCGACCTATGACGATCAAGTGTGGGACGATCCCGTGTGGCGCGGACATTCCTGTCCGCGAAAAGCTGCGATCGAAACATGCCGTCTGGGACAGGAAGGCCCACCGATGAACTCCGCCCAAGCCGCGAAGCGGCGCAAGATTGCAGCCCACGGCGCAAGCCGTGGGTCAGGAGCGGCAAACGAACGAGCCCCGAAGGGGCGAAAGAAAGGATGCTCGCGATGACCGTCTTCGTTTGCGCCGTTTTCACCCTCGCCTGTCTCTATTACGTTTTCTTCTTCCCCGGAGAAGTCTACGCCGGAGAAGAAAAGACGCGGCTCGGCTATCTCCGCGAGCGCAAGGAAGCGGTCTACGAGAACCTGCGCGATCTGAATTTCGAATACAAGGCCGGCAAGGTGCCTGACGCGGACTATCAATCCATGCGCGCGTCGCTCGAGGAGGAAGCGGCTGCGATCATGGCGGAGATCGCCCGGCTGGAGCAGGCAGTGTTGCACGTGTGATGAACGCCTAGCGACGTCAAAGATGCGCTAATATTCTGGTTTGGCAGCAATAGCATCATGAAAAGATTGTCTTGTCTCGCTCTGCTGAGCATAACCACTCTGGCTTTGAGCCAGCATCAATCGTCGACGTGGAAGGAATATCTCTACGCCGATGATGGGTTCGCCATCACGCTCCCCTCTGCGCCGACTCCGCACAAAGACCCCGCCAACCCAAACATAAATGTTTACACCGTTCCTCTTGGTGTCGATTCGTGGCTTAGCTTGCGCGTTGACCACCAAAACAGGGATTGTGCTGCGACATTGGCGAAATTGAAAGATGGTGCGCTCGAGGGCAAATCGGGCATAGACTCATCGTCGACTAAAGACGTCTCTACCGGCGGGTATGCGGGCTTGGAATACGAGTATCGTCCGGCTGCTAATCGCATTTCGTCCGACCGCTTCTACTGCGTCAACGGGCATTTTTACGCATTTTCAGTCGCGCGGCCAATTTCAAAATCTCGGCCTGCGGCATTAGACCGCATAATCAACTCCTTTCGCATCGTGAATCCCGCAGCTCGCAATTTCGCTCCACTTCCTATAGGTGACAAGAGGCCCGATGCAGGTTCAGTGTCGGGTCAGGTGTACCGAAACGAATTCTTCCGGTTTTCCTATACTCTCCCTGAGGGCCTCAAGCCCATCACATCGAATCCAGAATTTGACCGCTTCTTCGACGGCATTAACAGCTTCATGCTGCTTTTGGCCGGATCGACTCCCTCGTCGGGCGCAGGACCGACTAGCGTTGTCAGAGTGGAGGCATGGAGCCAGCCAAGCCTATGGGGCGAAGGGTGGAGGGAAAAGACTGGCGGCGACTACCTCAACAGACTACGGACCCTGACTAACAATCTCGAGCCTCTAGGCCCTGTCAAGAAGAGGATGATCGCAGGGACCACTTTCTACGAGGGAAATGGTAAGACGAATTCCAAGATTCCAGGACTGCCACAGGAATTTCAGAGGAACCTAGTTAGGACGACCGAGATTGGCTACATCCTTCAGTTTGTCTTCGAGGCCAGCAGCCGGGAAGAACTAGAACGATTGGATCGCAGCATTGAGTCAATAAACTTTGCATCGCAATAGCATAATTAGCATAATTCAAACCCGGCGGGTTAATGCATCGTCGAGATTTGTGCAAATCACCATTGCACTATCAACCGGGGGCTGCGTCTAAAATTCGGGCCTTGTTCTCGGGCCATCAGGGAGTTGTTTTGACCAAACTCGCAAAGTCCGCCTCGCTGGCCGCAATCTTCTCGCTAGCCCTAGCCACAGCTGCCGCCCAGACCCTCTCCGGCACCGTCACCAACGGCACCACCGGCAAACCCGCCGCGGGCGATGAGGTTATTATCATCAACCTCGCCAGCGGCATGGACGTAGGCGGCAGCACCAAGGTCGACAGCAACGGCAAATTCAGCTTCAAAATCACCGTGCCCGGGCCGCACCTAATCCGCGCCATCCATCAGGGAGTTACTTATCATCAGATGGCGCCTCCCGGCGTCAACACAGCCGACGTTCAGGTGTATGACGTCGCGCCGAAAGTCAGCGATCTCAGCTTGACCGCCGACGTACTTCGCTTCCAGGCCGATAGCGGAAGCATGCAGGGCGTGCGCCTGTTCGTCGTCAGTAACACGTCTTCTCCCGCGAAAACGCAGATGAACGATCACAACTTCGAGTTCTATTTGCCCGCGGGCGCAAAGATTGAGCAACTACAGGCCCGCGCCCCCAACGGCCAGCCGATCAGCGCCGACGCCGCCCCCCAAGCCGACAAGAACCGCTACGCCATCAACTTTCCGCTTCGTCCCGGAGAAACCCAGTTCCAGGTGGAGTTCACTCTCCCCTACTCGGGCGAGATCAAGATTGACCCCAAGCCACTCTATCCCGCCGCGCACCTGGTCATCGTTCTTCCCAAGACCATGCAGTTCACGGCCGCGAATTCGCCTAGCTACCAGTCCATGCAGGATCCCACCCAGGGCGACAGCCAGGTAGAAGTGGCACAGCAGACCAAGCCCGGCCAGCCGCTCGGCTTCACGCTGCGGGGCAACGGAGTCATCACCGAGTCTCCGGGAGAAACCGCCTCGGGCGCAGCCCAGCAGGAACAGCCAGCACAAAGCCGCGACAATCGCCCCGGCGGCGGACTCGGCGCTCCCATCGATGCTCCAGATGCGCTGCAGCAATATCGCTGGCCCATCCTCTTCGGATTCGCGGTGCTGCTCGCCGTCGGCGGATGGGTGGTCACGAAACGGCAACCCGCAACGTCGGTCGCGGCGGCCTCTGCTGCGAAGACTGACACTGCATCAAGCAAGCCCAGTGCGGCACCCCGTCCAGCCGCGCCAGCATCGGCGGCTGCCACTTCGGCCGGCAAATCGTCGATGTTGCTCGAAGCGCTGAAGGAAGAGCTGTTCCAACTCGAGGTGGAGCGAAAACAAGGCAAGATCACGCCCGCGGACTATGAAAAAGCCAAAGCGGCCCTTGACCAGACACTGGAACGAGCACTAAAGCGGCAGCAGGGATGATCGCGAAAGCGGGTTTCTCTGAGAACTTGAGAACTGAAGACCGGGAACTGAGAACTCACCCCTTGAGCCGAACCGCTTTCTCTAGCATCTAATGAATCGAGCCGCGGAACAATCCGAGGCATTCATTATGAGCAATATATTTAAAACTACACTCCTGTTGACCGCAATGACGCTGCTGCTCATGCTGGCTGGCCGTGCATTTGGCGGCCAGAACGGAATGCTGATGGCGCTGGCCTTCGCCACCGTCCTGAATTTCGTTTCCTACTTTTTCTCCGACAAGATTGCGCTCGCCGCCTACCGCGCCCAGCCGGTTGGACGCGAGGACTTGCCGCGCGTCTACAACATTGTCGAACGTCTGGCGCAAAAGGTCAGCTTGCCGATGCCCAAGGTCTACCTCATCCCGACCGATTCGCCCAACGCTTTCGCTACCGGACGCAATCCGAATCATGCCTCGGTAGCCGTAACCCAAGGCATCCTCGGACTGCTCAACGACGACGAACTCGAAGGCGTGCTGGCCCATGAACTCGGCCACGTGCGCAATCGCGACATCCTGATCAGTTCGATCGCGGCCACTTTAGCCGGCGCCATCACCTGGCTCGCTCACGTTGCCCGCTGGGGCATGATTTTCGGCGGCATGCGAGGCAGTCGAGACGATCGTAACGGAGGCGGTATTGCCGCCATCGCCATGATCATCCTCGCCCCAATCGCAGCCCTGCTGATTCAGCTTGCCGTCTCACGCTCCCGCGAGTACGGAGCCGACGACACCGGAGCCCACTGGACCGGCAATCCCTATGCTCTGGCCAGCGCCCTGGCCAAGATCGACGCCTATTCCCGCCGCATGCCGCTGGTGGCGAGTCCATCGACTGCGCATCTTTTCATTATTCAGCCGTTCCTGGGTGGGATGAGTTTCGGCAACCTGTTTTCGACTCATCCGCCGACCGCGAAAAGGATCGAGCGCCTGACGGGAAGACCGGCGGAATTCCTGCAGTAGAGTTCTGAGTTCATCCTCGCCCGATGTCATCCTGAGCGGAGCAGGTGCTTCACGAAGTGAAGTACCTGCGGAGTCGAAGGACCCCTACTTCCTGCTCGACGGCTGGGAATCGCGAATTTGCGCATGACTCCAGTAACCCCACCTCCCTGCAACCCACATAGTAAAATTCAAGCAATGTCCACACAGGCAGCAAGTGCCTCGTCAACCCGTGCAGCCCAACTGGAACAATCGCTCCGCACGGTCATCCGCGGCAAAGACGACGTCCTCCGCCTCGCCCTGGTTTCAATCTTCGCCAAGGGCCACCTGCTGATCGAAGGCGTCCCCGGAGTCGGCAAGACCACGCTAGGCCAGGCCCTGGCCCGCGCCATCGACTGCACCTTTCAACGCATCCAGTTCACCAGCGACATGTTGCCCTCCGACGTGCTGGGCATTTCAATTTACTCCGCCATCGAGCAGAAGTTCGAATTCAAACGCGGACCGGTCTTCGCCAACGTCCTGTTAGCCGACGAAATCAACCGCACCACTCCGAAGACTCAGTCTGCCTTGCTCGAAGCCATGAACGAAGGCCAGGTCACGATTGACGCGCACTCCTATCCGTTGCCGCAACCGTTCCTCGTTTTAGCCACGCAGAATCCCATCGAGCACCACGGAACTTATCCCTTGCCCGAATCGCAACTCGATCGCTTCCTGATGCGAGTTCGCATGGGATATCCTGAAGGCAGCGCCGAGCGCGAAATCCTGCGCGCCGAAGCCGGAGTCGCCCAGCTCGAGAACTTGCGCCCCGTACTCAACGCCGCCGACGTAGTCGAAATCCAGCAAGCCGTGGCCCAGGTTCACGTGGACGAATCGCTCATCACCTACCTGCTGAACATAGTCAGCAAAACGCGCGAGTCCGAGTATCTCTCTCTCGGAGTATCTCCCCGAGGCTCGCAGATGCTCTACCGCGCCGCCCAAGCCATGGCCTTCCTGAATGGCCGCGATTACTGCACCCCTGAGGACTTCAAGCCCCTGGTCGTCTCCGTCTTCGCTCACCGCGTGGTCGTAAGCTCGCTCTACGCTTCCACCCTGAAAAAATCCGAGCAGGCAGAGCAAGTCCTTCGCGAGATCGTGGAGAGCGTGCCGGTGCCAGTCTAGTAACTGTCGAAACCCACGGCGTTGCACTTGATTTTGGGTGGCGCAGCGCTTCAGCGCTGCGGTAAGTTGCTTGTTTCCAGTGACGGCTTTAGCCGCTGAGGTCACACTTTATCTCAGAGCGGCGATTCGAGTGAAGGTCCCTCCCGCGTAAGGCAACCGGCATCTATAATCCCGCTCATGTCATTTCTCCGGTTCCTAATGCTGTTATCGCTCGTGGTCTGGCTCGGCGGCCTGATCTTTCTCGCCTTCGTCGAAGCGCCCATTGTGTTTTCGCCTGGGCTTCTCCCCACCCGCCACATGGCAGGATCGATCATAGGCCGCTCGCTCGATTTACTGCACTACATGGCCATCGCTTCCGGAATCGTTTTTCTGATCGCATCCATGCTCTACAACCGCATGGCGGTGGGCGATGCGCGACCGTTGGCAGCGCGGCACCTGCTGATCGTCGTGATGCTGTTGCTGACAGTGATCTCACAGTTCGCCATTTCTCCGAAGATGCATGCCCTTCGCGCTGAAGTAGGAGTGATCGACAATGTGCCCCTGGACAATCCGTTGCGCCGGGAATTCGACCGCCTGCATGTGTGGTCGGAAAAGTTAGAGGAGGCCGTGCTTCTTCTAGGGTTGGTCGCCCTGTACACGACCGCGCAAGCATTCGAGTAGGTTGATGGAGAGCCGCTCCACCCCATTTCGATCACAATGATTTATTCTTTTGATTGCACTGAGAGCTGATAGCTGAGCGCTGCCCTTATGAAATCCGGCATCATTGGTCTGCCGCAAGTCGGCAAGACATCTTTATTTCGCATTCTGACGAAGGTGAATCTTTCCGAGCACGCGCTTGCAAACCCGCGCGAGGCGCACATCGGCGTCGCCAAGGTGCCCGACGAACGTCTCGACAAACTGGCCGCACTCTACCACCCGAAGAAGCTGACCCACGCTTCGGTCGAGTATGTGGACGTAGGCGCCATCGGCCAGGATGCCCTGAAAGAGACTGCCTACATCGGCCATCTGCGGCAGGTAGACGCGCTCATTCACGTTCTCCGGGCATTTGAAAGCGATGAGATTCCGCACGTCGGCCCCATCGATCCATTGCGCGACATCAAGAACGTCGAGTTCGATCTGATGGTCAGCGATCTTGGCCAGATCGAAAAACGGCTCGAACGTCTCGAAAAAGACTTGAAGAAGATGAAGACGCCGGAACTGGAAAAAGAAAACGAGCTCCTCATCAAGGCCAAGGACCACCTCGAAACCGAAAAGCCGCTGCGCGAAATGGAAATGACGCCCGAGGATAAGAAACGCATCCGCGGCTTCATGTTTCTGAGCGAGAAGCCGACGCTTTACGTGCTCAATATCGGCGAGAGCAGTGAACTCGGCAAAGATCTGGAAGCAGCAGTGGCGAAATACAAATTGAGCGAAGTGGCCGCGCGTCCAAATGCCGGAGCGAGCGCGATCTGCGGCAAAGTGGAAGCGGAACTGGCGGAGATGAGCGATGAAGACGCGGCGGAGTTTCTAGGTAGTTATGGACTGACAGAAAGCGGTCTCTCGCGGCTGATCCGAAAGAGCTATCACCTGCTCGGACTGATCTCGTTCTTCACCGCGGGCGAAGATGAGTGCCGAGCCTGGACGATCCCGCTGAATACTCGGGCGCAGAACGGCGCCGGGGCGATTCACTCCGATCTGGAAAAGCACTTTATCCGAGCAGAAACAATTCGCTGGGACCAGTTGCTGGAAGCGGGTTCCGAGGCCAACGCGCGCGCCAAAGGTACCCTGAGATTGGAAGGCAAGGAGTACATAGTGCAGGATGGGGATGTAATGCACATCAGGCACAGTGGCTAACGAGGGTTTGTCATGGCCGCCGATTACCAGCAAATGGCGCAGAACATCAGGGAGTTCTACAGGTTTTCCGGAAAACAAGTCGTAGCAGTTGGAGCCGGTAACGGGCCGCTTACCGATCTCGTTCTCGAATCCAGGAAACTGACTGTCATTGACAAAGACTCCGCTGCGATTCGCTTTTGGGAGGCAAAGGTCGCCGCCGAGGGGTTACAAGATCGAGTAGAAGTTATCCAGGCAGACTTCTGTGAAACTTCGCCACGTGGGGATGTCGTGTACTTCGAGTTTTGTCTGCACGAAATGAATGATCCCGGACAGGCCCTGCGACACGCCTTGACACTGGCTCCCGAAGTGCTGGTCTTCGATCATCTGCCGGATTCCGAATGGGCTTTCCATGCAGCCGAGGAAGATAAAGTCCGGCGTAGCACCGATGCGCTGGCGGGCTTTGCCTGTACGCGACGTCAGGAATTCCGCACCGAGCAGCGCTTCCCGGAGTATCAGCAGCTTGTGGAAAAAGTGTCTTGCCAAGGCGAAGTGGCGTTGCAGCGAGCCGAGCGATATCGCGGCGCGGTCGACATTGCGATTCCGATGACCTATGGCTTGACTTTGTTGGATAGCGAGGCGAGTTTGAGCACGATGGGATCAGTGCACATGGAAAAACCGATCTAGCACAAACATGCAAGCCGCACCGACGAAGACCAATAAAGCCATCTTCACCCCGGGTTCTTGATTGACTTCCGGGATCAGATCCGATGCAGCGACATAGATCGTGACACCCGCCGACAGCGGCAGCCCGAAGCTTACTTCGTGGCGGAAGATGGCCATCGTCATGACTCCGGCCACAGTTGCCGCGCCTAGCAGCATGGACGCTCCCCAGGCGAAGGCGCGACTGCGGCCGCTGGCCAGCATCACCGACGAGATGGTGAAGCCTTCCGGAATTTTGTGCAGAAAAACCGCCACGAAAATGATCCACCCGAGCGCCGGGGAAACGAGGAATCCCGAGGCGATCGCGATGCCATCGAAAAATGTATGGATCAGAAGGCCGATCAGAACCGAGTAGCTCTTGTGCGAGTGGACGAACTGGTCGGCGTGGGTTTCTTCTCCGAAATGAAAATGCGGGGTGACCGTGTGCTCGAAGAAATGGACCAGCAGGTATCCGGCGAGGATGAGAAATCCGGCATACGAGCCGCGCAGCTGAATGCTCGCTGGCACCATTTCGACCAGCGCCGTCGCCAGCATAAAACCTGCGCCGAGCGCGACGAAGTAGCGGAGATAGGAGCGCTCCCAATTCCTTTGGACGATAATGGCGCCGCCGAACACGTTCGCGCCCGCCGCCGTCAGCCCCAGCAGCACACTGGTAAAAATGGGGGACATGAGGAAGAAGAATAGCAGGAAGCAGTTGCCAGCGGTCAGTTGCCAGTACGTCTACACTTGATTTTGGGTGGCGCAGCGCCTCAGCGCTGCGATCATCAGTCGTTCCACTATCGGCTTTAGCCGCCGCGGTGAGACTGCCGCGAGCGAGACTCTTGCGCCTGCTAGAATCCGCGCATGCTTTACTGGCTACAACTCATCGGATGGCTGGCTTGCGCCGTGTATTCGACCATCCCCGCCTTCTGGTTCATGATTCATCCGTTTGCCGAGCGGTGGCGTGCACGGCATCGCTCGCCGTATGTTCTGCTGGTGCCGGTGTGGATGGCGATGTGGGTTGTGGCTGCGCTGGTGACTCGGCCTTGGCGGGGCCTCTTGCTTTATCGAGCAGACTGGGTCTGGGTCGCTGCGGCTCTGCTCTTTGCATGCGGGCTGTGCATCTATTCGCAATCTGGAAAGAGTTTCAGCGCCAAGCAACTCGGCGGGCTACCGGAAGTTCATGGCGGAAATCGCGAGCAGCGGCTGGTGACGGATGGAATCCGGTCGCGAGTGCGGCATCCGGTGTACCTGGCGCATCTCTGCGAGATGCTGGCATGGAGCGTCGGGACCGGGCTAGCGGTGTGCTGGGTTCTGACGGCATTCGCGGCTGCTACAGGAACGGTGATGATCCGGATGGAGGATGCGGAGTTGGAGCAGAGGTTTGGGGAGGCTTACCGCGAGTATCGCAGATCCGTACCTGCCGTTCTGCCGCAAGTGTTTTCCCAGCGCCAGCTATAATCCGCAGTAACTGATAGCTGACAGCTGAGAGCTGACAGCTGCTCCTATGCGCTTCGAGCTGTTCGTCGCAACCCGTTATCTTCGCGCCAAACGCCGGCAGGCGTTCATCGGCGTCATCACGGGCATCTCCATCTTGGGAGTGGCGGCAGGAGTGGCTTCGCTGATCGTGGCGCTGGCCGTCAATAACGGCTTTCGCCAGGATTTGCAGGCGCGGCTGCTCGGTTCGACGGCGCACATCAGTCTGCTGCGGGTGGAAAGTGACGGTATACGCGACTGGCGTCCGCTGTTGGAGAAGTTATCGAAGCAACCACACGTGGTGGCGGCCGCTCCGGCGATTTACGAGCAGGTGCTGATTTCGCGTGGGCCGCGCGCGCGCGGAGCGGTGCTGAAGGGAATGCTGCCGCAGTATGAGCGGAAGGTCAGCGACCTGCTGAACTCGGTGACACAGGGGTCGGCGACAGCACTTGAAGAGTCTCCCGCCGCAGAGCCAGATGCCCGTGTGGGGACCGGCGCCCCGCCCGTCCATGCCGGGTCGAAGACCCGGCCCGGTTCCGCCGCTTCGATCGCAGAATCTCCCGACGACCTGGCCGGCGTGCAACAGCGCGTTGCGGCGATGCCTCCGATTATCCTTGGCCATGACATGGCCGAGGAGATTGGCGCGACCGTGGGATCGGTGGTGTTGGTGACTTCTCCGCAGGGCGAACTGACGCCGTTTGGCATGGTGCCGAAGTACATTCGTTTTCGCGTCGCGGGAATCTTCAATTCCGGCTTCTACGACTACGATTCTTCCTGGGCGTTTATCCGGCTTTCCGATGCGCAGGAGCTGTTTGGATTGGGCGACGTAATCTCGGTCATCCAGTTCAAGCTCGACGATATTTACCTCGCCGGCGGCGTGGCGCGCTCGCTCGAACAGGCCGCCGATCTTATTTCAGGAAGCCACGGCTTCATGGCCACCAGTTGGATGGAACAGAACAAGCCTCTGTTCCGCGCGCTGCGACTGGAGCGCGTGGTGACTTTCATCACCATCGGCCTGATCGTGTTCGTGGCCGCGCTGAACATTCTGATCTCGCTGATCATGATGGTCATGGAGAAGACAAAAGATATTGCCCTGCTGATGTCCCTGGGGACAAAGAAGCGGCAGATCCGGCGCGTGTTCATAGCGCAAGGCGTGCTGATTGGCGTGATTGGAACTGCGATCGGCCTGGCGTTCGGCTACGCCATCTCGTGGGCGGGCGGACACTACCACTTTATTTCGCTCTCGCCCGAAGTCTATTCCATTGACTACGTACCCTTCGCTCCGCGGCTATTGGATAGCGTAATTGTGGCGCTGGTATCCATCGGAATTTCGTTTGTGGCCACAATTTATCCATCGTGGTCAGCGGCGCGAATCTTGCCGGCAGAGGCGCTGCGTTACGAGTAGGCGGCCCGCTGTGACCACGGTCACATTGCAATTGTTTTCCAGAGGTATACAGTTTTTCGCATAGCTCGTTCCCGAAATTGGAATCGGAAACGCGCTGCGCCTCGTCGTGGTCTAATGGACCGGGACGGTTTCCCGCGTGGCGGCGGGAGTCGCCGTCTACCTTGGTACTTCGGAGGGCGCATTTGCATCCAATGACTCAAGACCCCATGCTGAGGGTCGAAGGGTTAAGTAAGGTGTTTCGCTCAGGCGAAGCCGAGCTGGTGCTCTTTGAGAATCTGTCTTTCCAGGTCACGAAGGGAACGATGCTGGCCATCGTCGGTCAATCGGGCGCGGGAAAGAGTACCTTGTTGCACATCATTGGGGCACTTGATCGTCCCACGGCAGGTGCGGTATATTGCGCAAACTCCCGCGTGAATTCGCTCTCTGAGGATGATGCCGCTGAGTTTCGTAACCGCGAAATCGGATATGTGTGGCAGTTTCACTACCTGCTGCCAGAATTTACCGCCTTGGAGAACGTTGCCATGCCTCTGCTGACGCGCGGGCAAGCGTTATCCTCCGCAAAACAGGAGGCTTCACGGTGGTTGCGCGAGGTGGGACTGGAAGCACGTGGGCATCATCGCTCGGGCGAGCTTTCCGGCGGCGAGCAGCAACGGCTGGCGCTGGCAAGGGCGCTCATCACCCAGCCGCAAGTCTTGCTGGCCGATGAGCCTACCGGCGATCTCGACGGGCGCACCGGGGAAATGGTTTTTGAATTGGTCGCGCGGTTGCATCGGGAGCATCAGTTGACTTCTTTGATCGCGACGCACAACTTGGCATTTGCACGACGGTGCCATAGGGTTTTGCGACTGGACCGAGGCAATATGGAAGAGGTGGCGCCGGAATCGCTTCCGGCATGAGGAAAGACAGAACAGAAACACCCGCAGGGTAGAAACTGAAGGTTACTCCAGGGTGGATATCGCTGTAAGATTTGGCGATCTGAATGCATAATTAAAGGTTGGGTCAGGGTTTGGCGGAGGACGGGGCCCTTCCGCAGGAAGTCGGGGGAATTGGTATATGTTCGAACGCTACACGGAGAAAGCCAGGCGCGTTATCTTCTTTGCGCGGTACGAGGCCAGCCAGTTCGGGTCTCCTTATATTGAGACCGAACACCTGCTGCTCGGACTGCTGCGCGAAGATAAGGCCCTGACCAATCGCTTTCTGCGCTCTCATGCGTCGGTGGAATCGATCCGCAAGCAGATCGAGGGTCACACCACCATCCGCGAAAAGGTCTCGACGTCGGTCGATCTTCCCCTGAGCAACGAATGCAAGCGCGTGCTGGCCTATGCTGCCGAAGAAGCGGAGCGTCTCTCGCACAAGCATATTGGAACCGAGCACCTGCTGCTGGGATTGCTGCGCGAAGAAAAGTGTTTTGCGGCTGAGATTTTGCACGAGCGGGGATTGCGGCTTTCAACCATCCGCGAAGAACTGGCACGCACCAGCCAGGAAAAAGCTGCGCCGCAGCGCGGACAGCGCGAGTCTTCTTTATTGAGTGAGTTTTCCCGCGACCTGACGCAGTCTGCCATGGATAGCCAGCTTGATCCGTTAGTCGGCCGCGACAATGAAGTCGAGCGCGTAGTCCAGATTCTGTGCCGCCGCACCAAGAATAATCCGGTCCTCATCGGCGAGCCGGGAGTAGGCAAGACCGCCATCGTGGAAGGCCTGGCGCAGCGCATCGCCGACGGCGAGGTTCCTTCTTTCCTCGCCGACAAACGCATCCTGGCGCTCGATCTTTCCCTGATCGTTGCCGGCACCAAGTATCGCGGACAATTCGAAGAGCGCCTGAAAACCATCATGAAAGAGCTGATGGAGTCGCAAAATTCCATCATCTTCATCGACGAACTGCACACCCTGGTAGGCGCAGGATCGGCGGAAGGCTCGCTAGACGCTGCCAACATCCTGAAGCCAGCCCTGTCGCGCGGCGAGATTCAGTGCATAGGCGCAACCACGCCCGCTGAGTATCGCAAATCGATCGAGAAAGATCGTTCGCTCGAGCGCCGCTTCCAAGCCGTAAAAGTTCCGCCGCCAAATGAAGTCGACGCGGTCAAGATTCTTTTCGGCATCAAGGAACGTTACGAAAAATTCCATGCCGTCACCTACACCGACGACGCCATCAATTTTTCGGTGTCGCATTCCAATCGCTACATTCCTGACCGTTTTCTGCCGGATAAAGCCATTGACCTGATCGACGAAGCTGGAGCGCGCGTGAAACTGCGTCAGACCACGCTGCCCGAAGAATTGACGGAAGTCCAGAAGCGGATCAAGTTCATCGTCCATCGTATGGAGAACGCCATTGCGAACCACGAGTTCGAGAAGGCGCGCTTCTACTCCGACGAAGAACGCAAGGAGCGCGAGAACCTGCGCGCCCTTCGCGAAAAATACCACCTCGATGAATCCTCCACCGGCGTAGTCGGTCGGGAGGACATCGAGGATGTGGTATCGCGTTGGACCGGCGTTCCCATCACCTCGATCAAAGAAGAAGAAACGCAGAAGCTGCTGCGCATTGAAGAAGAACTGCACAAGCGTATCATCTCGCAAGACAAAGCCATCAGCGCCCTGGCGCGCGCCATCCGCCGTTCGCGCGCGGGCTTGAAGAGTCCGAACCGCCCCATCGGCTCGTTCCTGTTCCTGGGACCGACCGGCGTAGGCAAAACCGAAGTCGCGCGCACGCTGGCGCAGTTCATGTTTGGCAGCGAAAAAGCGCTGGTGCGCTTCGACATGTCGGAGTTCATGGAGAAGCATTCCGTATCGAAACTCATCGGCTCGCCTCCGGGATACGTAGGCTATGAAGAGGGCGGACAACTGACAGAGCGGGTCAAGCGCGCGCCCTACTCCGTAGTTCTGCTCGACGAAATCGAGAAGGCGCACCCGGATGTGTTCAACATCCTGCTGCAGGTTTTTGAAGACGGCCAACTGACCGACGGCCTGGGCAACACGGTCGATTTCAAGAACACCATCTTGATCATGACCTCGAACATCGGTGCCCGTCACCTGATGAAGCGCGAAGGCCTCGGTTTCCAGTCGTCAAAAGACGAGATGGTTTCCGAGAAGGTCGAGGATCTCGTCAAGAGCGAGGTCAAGCGCACCTTCAATCCGGAATTCCTGAACCGCGTGGATGAAATCATCCTGTTCATGGCGCTCAGCGAAGCCGACCTGATCCAGATTCTCGAACTTATGGTCAGCCAGTTGAACCAGAACCTCGCCCAGCGCTCGATCACCGTAACCGTGGCCGACGAAGCGAAGCGTTGGATTCTGAACCAGACTCTGACCGACCGTAGCTACGGAGCGCGCCCGCTGCGTCGTGCCTTGCAGAAGTACATAGAAGATCCGCTCTCGGAAGCTCTGATCCAGGGCACAATCACCACCCGGCCGGCGTTCATCGAGGTCTTCCTTGAGGACAACAAGCTGTACTACCGTCCGGTAGATTCAGAGAAGGCCGAAGGCGTGCTGCTGTACGAAAGTTAGCAGTGTGTTTATGTGGGGCGGGCATTCCTGCCCGCCAGTCAAGCAAAGCTCGGTAAGGGTTTGAAGCCGTCAGCGAAAGCTGACGGCTTTTGTTTTGGGCCCCTTGTTGTTGCACAAAAGCCACACTTTGATCCCCAAAGTTCGATTGACCGCAGGACACGCCCTGTGTTTAACTGCACTCAATCGGGACTGGCTTCAACGCAGTAGCTTGGGAATCCGAACCAACAAATGGGGCGTGAGACCGAGGTGCGTCATGAAGTCCAGCTGCTACCTGGCGGTATCCCTTCTAGCGTTAACCGTTCTAACGCTGACCCTGAGTGCCAGTGCGCGGGAGATGGTCCTGCCCGCCGGTACCCTTCTGCAGTGCACCATGAGTGAACCGAACTTCTCTTCTGCGACCGTTGCCGTCGGCGATCCCGTGCTCTGTCATCTCCATTCGGTGACGGAATTCGGCCAGCAGACGTTTCCGCGCGGAGCCTACCTCGTGGGACATCTCGAATCGGCCCAGGATCCCGGACATTTCTGGGGCAAGGGCAACATGAGGCTGGTGTTCGATCGCATCGGGCTGCCGAATGGCGACATGCCACTCGACGCGAAAGTGATTGCGACGCGCGGCTACAAAGTCGATAAAACAGGTGCCATCGACGGCAAAGGCCACGCCAAACGCGACATTGTCGAATGGATGATCCCGCCGCTCTGGCCGTGGAAGGTGATCACGCTGCCGGCACGTGGGCCGCGTCCCACGCTCAAGGGCGAAAGCCAACTCACGCTGCGCCTGATGGATGATGTGCAGATCCCCCAGGTCTCGTCGACCAATGGCCCGGACTGGCACTTCTTCGGGCGTCCGCGGATGGAAAACGACTCCTATTACCAGAATTCGTACCAGGGTGCCAGTGCCAGACCAGCAGAGAATGGCATTCCTCAACTGGCAGTCCGCAACGTAAGCGTCACAGCCAGCGAACAGCCCACGGCTGAGGAAATTCCGCAAGTCACCTACGCCAGCTACATCGCAAAAGATACGGTGGGCGGCGGTGGCATGGGGCCGGGGGTGCCGGTGTTTGTCCTGAAGTCGGGCATGGTTCTGGAAGTAGGCAATTACACCTATCAGGAAGGCCGCATCAGCTACGAACTGGCTAGTGGTGGCACCGGCGTGATCAGCACCGACGAAGTGGACTGGACCACGACCGTGCGCATAAATAGCCAACGCGGCGTGCGGGTAATGCTACGCGGTGGACACCCAGGCACCGGAGCCGCCGGATTCTAAGGAGCCGTCAGCTTTTGCCTTCGCTCGTGTAGGGACGGCCGCCCCCGGCCGTCCAAGCCGAGCAAAGCTCGGCGGGGTTTCGCCTGTCATCGAAGAGCAGCAGAATTTCTCTGCGACCCGTACGATCAAACCTGAATCTCTAACAGCATCACTCGCGGAGGCACCATGTCCAAGGTCAACATCGCCCAAAAGTTCGCCAAGATCACCGGATACTGGAAGCCCTACATCGCCGCCGAACTCAATGGTCAGCAGGTAAAGCTCGACAAACTCAAAGGCGAGTTCGTATTTCACCATCATGAGCATGAGGACGAGCTGTTCCTGGTGGTGAAAGGCCGTTTCCGCATGGAGTTTCGCGACCGCCACGAGTGGATCGAAGAGGGCGAGTTTATCGTGGTTCCGCGCGGTGTGGATCATCGTCCCGTGGCGGAAGAAGAGTGCTGGATCGTGCTGTTCGAACCAGCCTCTACGCTGAACACCGGCAACGTGAAGAACGAACGGACGTTGCACGAACTGGAACGGCTTTAGCGCTTCTTCAGTTACCTTTGGCCCGCGCCCTCCCGACTTCTGTACCCTACACGCCTTGGCCCGAATGCGTCAGGATAGTGCTACCCGGACGTCCCTCTACCTTCCGGGCCTGACGGCTCATGTTCAATACCGACAGTGCGCAAGATCGCCGTGATGAAGTGGTTGAGACCTGGCAGCGGTTTGTGCAGGGGCTGCTGGGCGTGCTGGCCCTGGTGGGCGCCGGAGTAATGGCGCACTACTACGCTCCCCCGGAGACTTCCGGCCTCGAGCAGCAGGTAAATCAGCTCTCGCGCCAGGTGGCCGATCTGGAACGCCAGCAATCGGTTTCGGCCGCGGCCGTGGACGATGCGCGCGACTCGGTTGCTTACATTTACGGGATTTATCACATGTCCGGCAGTACGCAAAGCTTTCGCGCTCGTGTCTCCGGCACCGGGTTTGTGATAGCGCCCGGCCTCTTGGCCACCAATCGCCATGTGGCCGAGCCCTGGTACGGCGACCGCGAAGTTGCCGTGGCATTGCGGAGGGGTGGATCGCCGGTGCTGGAAACGTTGGTGGCGTATTTCCCGGGCTCTCCACTCCCGGTAAACCTCGAGCCAGCGGCGCTAGCCAAGCACGGAGATCTAGCCGTGCTGCGCTTTGAAGCCACTGCCTTCACCAGGAAGCTGCGCCCGCTGACCCTGTCTCAGACCCTGCCGCAGGTGGGCGAGTCGGTGAGCGTGCTGGCGTATCCCATGGGAGTGACGGGAATGGTGGCAAAGTCCCCTGCGGTGGTGTACGACCGCCTTTCGTCGCATCCCGATGATGCCGAAACGGCGGGCGAATTAGCGGCGCTGTCGCTGATCCGGCCTTCGGCGACGTTTGGACACATCGGCGACGTCACCGGCGACAAGCTGATCTACGACGCACCCACCGCCCGAGGAGGCAGCGGCGGTCCGGTCCTCAACCTGCGCGGCGAAGTCGTGGGCGTCAATTCCGCCTACATTGACGGCTTTTCTGGAGGCACCCTCGGGATCACGGTCGCCGAGTTGCGTCCGCTGATGGAATCCGCAAAATCAGTTCCCGGCTCCGAGTTCTCAGCTCTCAGCCAGAGCCAACCTAGCCTCCATTAAGCGCTGCGAATTGGGAACTTCTTGTCCGTCCCGAAAGCTGCAATTTTTTGCACAGCGGGCACTGCCAGCCTCCCTTCCAAATCTACTCCGCGCAGACAAGTGCCTTGGATTCAGGTACATTTGTAACCTGCTGATTTGAATAACAAATTGGCCTTATGGCTGCTGTTAAGCTTGGCATAAGTCCGCGCGGGAAGTACGTGTCTCCGGCAAGGCTTGCCGCAGTGGATTCCCTGCTTGCAGGTTCCTAAAAGAAAAGATTGGTTCAAAGAGATCTGATCATGATCAAGAATTGTCTGTTTGGGTTGGCTCTGGCGAGTCTGGCGCTGGCAGGCGGTTGCGCCAAGGGCGGCAACGGCATCGTTCCGCCTCCACCATCCGTCACCGTCACCATTACATCCCCCGCCGGCACTAACCCTGGCGCGATCTACCCCGGGCAATCTGTGACGCTTACGGCTGCGGTGGCAAACTCGACGAGCACTGCCGTTACTTGGAGCCTGAGCCCGACCGGCGCGGGGACACTCACGCCCGTCACCCCGCCGACAACCCCGGCAACCGCGACCTACCAGGCACCGGCAACGGTCCCGGCAGCAGGTTCGCAGCCGACGATCACCGCGACATTGGTATCCGACACCTCCATAGCAGGTCCGCTGGCGTTGACCGTGGTTGACATCACCACCGACGTAGCGCCCGCGACGCTAAGCATCGGCACAGGCCTGACTCAGCAATTTACCGCCGTGGCCGTCCCCGACGCTGCGCCTCAAGACTTTACATGGAGTTGCAACGTGGGCGGCTCCGGCGGGCCGTCGTGTGCGCCCGCGAACTTTTGTTATGGATCGAACTGTAACCCCGCAATTGCGTCCGGCTTGGCGATCTATACGTACACGGCGGCGGACAGTTGCAACGGTAAGGGCTGTATTCAGATATCGGCGAATTCGACACTCGACCCGAATATTTGCGCGAACTCCACCAATTGCACAATCGGGAAAGTCTCGCCGGTCGCATCCCGAGTAAGCGGTACGTACGCGTTTCAGTTTTCCGGATATGACAACAGCAACAATCCCATAGCGGTGGCTGGAACGTTCACCGCATTGAGTGGCATGATCTCGGGCGCGGAAGAGGTGCTGACCGCGAACGGCCCTTCCACGAAAACCCCGATCCAGATAACGGGCGGCACCTACACCCCCACCTCAGCCGACCCGCACAACTCGAATAACGCTGGCACTCTAACCCTCTATCCCTCGGGAGTAACCCAATGTGGATCCCCGGCAGAAGCTTATCCGTGTCAATACCAGGTCGTTCTCGATGGTGCCGGCGACATCCAGATGATCGAATCCGACAACAATGGCACCGGCTCCGGCATCGCGCAGATTTCGTCCTACAAGAGTTTCACCGGCGCCACCGACCAGACCTACGCCTTCGGCTTCACCGGTGTAGACTTCGGCGGCAACCGGGTTGGGTATGTCGGACTCTTGCCGATGAATGGCAGTGGGATGGTCGTCGGCGGCCAGATGGATGTGAACGACAATGGCAATGGCAGCAATATTTGCGGCGCAGGGCCCTGCAGCATCTCTTCGGGCAGTTACACCGCCGACCAGAACATCAGCGGGTTGTGGCACATGACTCTAACCCCGGCCGCGGCGGCGCCCATGAATTTCGATTTCTTCATTTCTTCCGGAACAGCCAATAAGACGAATCCGCTGACTTTCTATGCCATTTCCACCGATCCGATCACCACGCACCCGGCAGTCTCCGGAACCATGGTGCTCCAGGATTCTTCGCTGACATATGACAAGGCTCACTTCAAAGGCACCTCCATCACTGCTCTGACGGGGGCGAATGGGCCGAATACCAACGTTTCGTTGACGCTGGGCACGACCGATGGCAACGGGAACTTCTCCGGTCAATTTGATCAGAATAACGCCGGTACGATCCTCTCCAGCGTCCAATTCCCCGGGGCCTCGCAGTCTCCATCTCCCTACACCTACGCAGCGTCCGGCAGCGCCAATGGGCGCTATACCTTCAACATACTGGGCAACCCAACGGCGAGTCCGGTCGTGGCGCCGCTTCCGTTCGTTCTTTACGCCACTGGAGCGAACCGCGGATTTCTGCTCGATCAATCCAGTTCGTCGGTGATGACCGGAACGATGAATCCGCAGGGACAAGCATACCTTGGTTTACCTAGTTCGGCGTTGCCGGGTACCTATGCCGCGGCGACCACCAGCAGCGGCAGCTCCGCGGTCGATGCGATTGCGGCCAACCTGCTGCTTACATGGGCGAATGTTGCCCTGGTCCAGGGTGGGTGCACCTCAGAGTGCGTCAACGGAACGCAGTACGACAGCCTCAACTACAGCTCTACAGGCACGCCGTTGGCCTTGGCGTACACGCTTCAGGATACCGGCAACGGTACCATCGTGCCGATTTCGCCGGCAACGACCCCGAATTACGTGATCTACGTTCAGGACATCTCAGGCTGCACCAAAGCAAGTGGCCCAGTTTGCACGATACAAGATTTTCTGATGATGGATGTGGACAAGACGAATCCGAATGCGTCCATCATTTTCGCTCAACAGTAGGTTTTGCTGGTGGATGGCCGGGCGTCCCCGCCCGGCCATCCAGCATTCGATTCATCGCCAGGTCACGGCACCTCGACAAGACTTCTATTTCCCGCGAAGCACGACTTTTGCGGTGACCAGATTGTCGAACCGGTCATAGGCGCGGACCACGACCACGTGGTCATTCCCAGTGCTCTCGGCCATCGGAGGCGGCGCCGCTTCGGGTTGCGGCACGGCCACACGAAAGTCGTAGTCTTCCGTCTTCGAATCCGACAACTGCCCGACCGGCTCAACGAGCTGCCAGTCGCCGCCATCCAGCGAGTACTCCGCCCGCTTGATCGGCGAAAACGAATCGCTGGCGCGGAAGCGCACATGAATCTGCTTCCCCTCCAGCGTGGCCGTCAGGTTCTCAATCACCGGAGCCGTGGTATCGACCTCGAAGCGCGCACTGACTCGCTCCGCGTACAGTGCTTCACCCGGCGAATGCGAGGGCGCATCGGAGGCGATGACCTTCACTGTGTATCCGCCGTCCGGCAGAAGACTGGCGTCAAAAGAGCAGTAGCGTTCAGAGAGACCATTCTTCAGCAGCAGCCAGCGCGATTCGCCGTCGCCGCGGTAATAGACGGCGTAGACAAGCTGGTCGTCGTTATCGTCATGCGCCGACCACCGGATGCCGACCGAGTCGCGATCGCGCACAGCCGGAGGCGGAGGATCGAAGCGTGGCTGTCCGGGAGCTGGCGGCTCGCTGCCAGTCACATGCGGAATGGGCTGGTAGTGGTAACCGGGCTGCACGATGATCTCATCAATTTCCGGAGCGACGTTCTTGGGCAGGTAGTTCAGCAGAACGTCGTCAAGACGAGGCGCAGCATTGCCGGCATGGAGCACGGCCTTCCACTGCACGAAGCGCGCCGGCGGAACGCCGAGTTCGGACCCTCCCGCCAAAGCAAGATTAATGCGCGTCCACTTGCTCCAGTTACGGTCGGGATTGTCGACATTGCCGCTACGCGCATAAAGTTCGAAGTTGGAATTGGCGGCGCTGCGTACGCTGGCGCGTCCCCAAAGCGAAAAAACATGCGCATCGAAGACATCGCTCTCGTACGTGCCTTCGGGTTCGAGGCCGGGACCAAGGACAAAAATCTTTCCCAGGTTGCTGCTGGAGGCGTAGAGTCCTCCGCCGGGGGCGGCGGCGAAGGCCGTGATTTGCGTGGCGCTGGCTTTGACGAGATCGGTGAAATCATCAGCCTGGTTGCCATTGATGGCAAAAATGTGGCCGCGATTGCCGGTGCCGGCGAGCAGGCGCCCGTGCTGATCGAAGCCGAGAGCGTAGACGAGATCTTCGTGGGAACTCCACAGGCGTGATGGCGCACCATCGGGCGCGATGCGATAAATCTCCGAGCCGCCGGTAGCGCCAAGCCCGGGAGCGGGAAATGGCGTCGTCATGATTGGCGCGGCGGGCGCGGGGCCAAGGGTGATATTGCCGCCAGGCGCGGGAGCATTCTGCGCTGGAGGTGCCATCATCATGCTCATCTGCGGCATTGGGCCTCCCGGGTGCTTTTCTCCCGCCGCAGCGGCGTAGATATTGCCCGACCCATCGATGGCCAGCGCAGTAATCTCTTTCTTGGGCGCGCTGTAGAGAACGAAGGTATCGCCATTCGGCGCAATGCGATAGACCAGCCCGCTGCCGTCGGAGCCGGCAATCAGATTTCCTTTGTGATCGAGTGCCAGAACGCGAATGTGGACTTCATCGCTCTTGAAGAACAGCGAGTGCTGTCCGTTGGCGCTGACTTTGTAGATTTCGCCGTGATCGCCGGTGGCGACATAGAGCGCTCCATCGCCGTCGAGAACGATGTCCCAGATGTACTTGGAGCCGGGATCAAAATAGGGCGTTGCGCTCCAGGATGTCTTCACATCGGCCTTCGCGCCTTTCGCCGATTCAAGCCGATACACCTTGCCGTCGGGGGCGGTAGCGGCGTAGACGATACCACTTTTGTCAACCGCCAGAGCCTGCACCTGCAATTCCTGCGGCTCGAAGATAGTCGTGGTTTGGCCATCGGGCGTGATGCGATAGACGCGCGCGGGAGATCCGGCAGCAGCATAGATGTTTCCCGCGGAATCGGACGCAATCGACCAGATGTAGGTCGAAGGGGTGGTCGCGAGCGCTTTAAACGCCGGAGCCAACTCGAGTCCGCCCTCGCTGCGCAGGGCAATGCCTTTGGCGGTGCCCTTGGTCAGTTCTTCGAATTTGGATTGTTCCCAGGTACGCGTGCCCTCGGCGAGGGCAAATGTGGAGAGAACGACTGCCGATAGTAGAGCGAGAGTCTTACGAGCCAAAGTCATACCTCATTTTAAGGGAGTTGCGCGGCTCGTGTGGCGCGGGCGCCCTCGCCCGCGAACTGCCGCCGGAGCCAGACTCACTGTCCACTACTTGATGTTGATCGTGAGCATTTGCGCGCCGGAGACGACATAGTCGAGCGGCTCGGTGGAGGCTTCGCTGACCGATGATTCCCCGAGTACGATCATGTCCTGGGTGCCGCGCATGTTGTCCATGACGTTCATGACGGAGAGCGGCAGCGTCGGCATCACTTTGTCGGCGACCATGGCTTCGGGATCGGACCCGATGAGCGAGACGTACACGCGATCGTTGGCGCGCTCTTTGTTCAGCAGCGCAATCGTCGGCGCCAGGCCCAGACCACGATTCATCATGGGCGTACCGCGGCGCATGCGGTCGAGCGTATCTCCGTCGCTAACCAGGATGCGCAGCGTACCCTTCGACGTGGAGGTCGGAATCCGTATGGGAATCTGGCGCACCAGGCGCTCGCCACGATAAGGCCGAATCACGGTCTCAACCATGATCTGGTCGCCGGGACGAGCTTCGGTCATGTCCGTGCGCGCAGCTTCCAGGCGAGCCGAGCGCCGCTCGCGTACGAGATCGAAATCGAGCTTCACGCCCTGAACGTCGGGAGTGTCATAGGCATTGCTATAGATGCGCCCAAAGCGGTCGCCGATCGTAGCCGCAGCCAAAGCCGCCGCGGGCTGCCCGTTGTCCTGCGGCGCAAACATGTTCCGCAGCGTGACATCGGGATACCCCTTCACGCTGAGCACGCCATTCATGCGGTAAGTAATATCCTCGCCATATTCGTTGGTGCCATGCAGTGCGTTGAAGACGGTGGCCATCATGGCCAGCGGGCTGAGCCGCGCGTTGTTGAGAATTTCGTAATGGAATTCCTTGGTCGTCGGTCCGTGTTCTCCAACACTATGCATGGCTACGGTCACGGGAATCATCTTCGACTCGCGCCCCGGCACGCCCATAATGCCGTTCTGCCGGTCCTGCACGAAGGCGCCGACCGTATCGGTCGTATTGACGATCTTGAACGCATTCAGCGGCGAAGGCAGCGTGGCCACCACGTTAGCCTTAGTCATCGGCAAGTCCACTTCGCCAAACTGCAGCAGCGGATGTCCGCAGGCCAGCAAGCGCTGCGGATCGACGTAGGTCACGGTGCAGGTGGCGGCAATATCCATATCGCCACGAACCAGCACCGCGCTGACCGCCGATCCCGGCTCGATCGGTTCCGGCTGTTTGCGATCGCTAGCCGAGCCAATGCCCATCACCGGAACAATGCCCGCAGCCGCGAATTGCGATCCGTAGCGCTGCAAGGTCTCATCAGAGAAGCCGTTGAACACAAGAGGAGTTTCGATAGGGTTAAGGTAGTTGCTGTAGTTCTGAGCCGGCAGCGGCGCGCCTTCCCCGGGGCTTGCGGTCTGGGTGGTCGCGTTCTGGTCTGAAGGATCAGCGCCCGAAACACTGCCACGCATCGCCGCCGGGGCCGGACCTCTTGTCGGACTATGATCCAGAGCATTGATCTCGAGCATCTCCTCGATCGGCGTTACCCCCGCGATTGGTTCCTTTGAAAATTCGCCGATGCGGAAGGCCAGCGCTCCCGCCAGCTTGCCGTCAAAATAAACCGGACTTCCGCTCATGCCCGCTACCACACCCGTATATTCGGGCTTGGTGCCGTGCAAACGCACCAGGATAATGTTGCCCTTGGGTCCGTTCACGTTGCGCAGGACGCCCAGCACTTCCACGTCCATGGATTCGGGCTTCACGCCCTGGAACACAGTGAGCGCGGTGCCTTTCATGCCTTCGTGGATCTGATCGAGCGGCATGATCGCCGGAGAAATGATCGACGGAGTAACGTTGGCCGCCGGTTTGTCCTGTGCGGCGGCCCACACGGAGGACGAAAGACACAAAAAGGCGGCGAGTGAGCGTGCGGCTTTACCCATGAATTCCCCGGAGGTCATAAAATGACCCTGCCACTTGCTTAGACTCCGCGTGCTATCAGAAGGGTTTGCCAGGAGAGGCGGCGTTTTTATAGCCCGCAAAATATCCCAACCGCAGAGTACTTGCATCTATACTAGCACAGGAGTTTTCGAGGATATTTCCATGTTTTCTGGCGTCTTTGACGGTCCAAACCAGGTGCCGTCGACTTTTCGTAAGCGTCTGATCCTACTGGCGCTTGTTCTTTGCTGGATGGTCGCTGCAGTCTTTTCGGTGCAGGCGCAGACCCAAGCCCCGTCGCAGCAACCCCCGGCCAATCCGAACCAGCAGGAGGCTCCGCCCGAGGCCGGTGGGCCGCAGAACGACGTCGGTCCATATGTAATCCCCAAGAAGAAGGAAGAGCCGCCGCCTCCGGCCCCCGAAAAACCGAAAAAGATCGAAGGCATGCCCGACTACTCCATCAAGGTCGAAGTGCCCCTTGTGAACCTGGATGTGCTCGTAACCACCAAGGATGGCCAGACCGTTCCAGGCCTTACGAAAGAGAATTTCAAGATCATGGAAGATGGCGCGCCGCAGCATATCGCGAACTTCAGCCAGACCCAGGCGCCCATCACGGCAGTGCTGCTGGTTGAGTTCGCATCGACCAATTATGACTTCATGGTCGAGGCTTTGCGGGCGTCGTACGCTTTCGCCAACACCCTGCAAAAGGACGACTGGGTGTCGGTAATCTCCTATGACATGAAACCCTACATCCTCGCGGATTTCACCCAGGACAAGCGCGCTGTCATCGCGGCCTTGAACCAGTTGCGCATGCCGGGTTTCTCGGAAACCAACTTGTTCGATGCCCTGTTCGACACCCTGGACCGCATCGATCGCATCGAGGGCAAGAAATACATCATCCTCGTCACCACCGGGGTGGACACCTTCAGCAAACTTAACCTCGACCAAATCCTCAAGAAGATCAAGTCCACAAAGGACGTCACCATCTACCCCATCAGCGTCGGTTTCCAGGCGCGCGAATACTGTGAGGTACACCATTGCCGCACCCGCGGGATCATACCGGTCGGCAATATGGACTACTTGCAAGCGGATAACGAGATGAGGACGTTTGCCAGCCTGACCGGAGGCCGCGCCTACTTCCCGCGCTTCCAAGGCGAACTGCCGGAGATGTTTCACGAGATTGGGGCTGACATCCGCAACGCATACAACATCACTTACCACCCCACCAATGCCAAGCTCGACGGCACCTACCGCAAGCTGAAAGTCGAACTCCAGGCGCCGGACGGTGGTCCGCTGAAGGTGCACGACCAGAAGGGCAAGGACGTGAAGTACATCGTGTACGCACGCGAAGGCTACACGGCAAAGCACACGGTGGAATAGGCGAATACGTGTAGAGACGGGGCTTGCCCCGTCTCCGGTCGCCGACAAGTTCCTATTGCACGCGGCAGTTATTTTCGCTGGCCGACTTGCCTCCCTCCCCAGACGCGGCAAGCCGCGTCTCTACGGGAATTCAGAAAACTGATTTACAATCCTCAGTTCCCCCTCAGGAGAGAGCGCCGTGATCCCACGCTATACCCGGCCCGAAATGGCTCGCATCTGGAGCGATGAGAACCGCTTCCGCACCTGGCTGGCGGTCGAGGTCGCCGCGACCGAAACGCTGGCCGCCGCCGGCATCGTGCCGAAAGATGCCGCCAAGGCCATCCACGCGCGCGCCGACTTCAACGTTGACCGCATCTTCCAGATCGAAGCCGAGGTCAAACACGACGTCATCGCCTTCACCACGGCTGTCGCTGAAATCGTGGGCCCGCACGCCCGCTGGTTCCACTATGGCCTGACCTCGAACGACGTAGTCGACACGGCGCAGGCGTTACTCATCCAGCAGGCCTCATCGCTGATTGCCGGCGATCTGGAACGTCTAGCCGAAGTGCTTGAGCGCCGAGCGTGGGAATTCAAAGACACTCCGATGATCGGGCGCACCCATGGCATCCACGCCGAACCCATCACTTTTGGATTCAAGATCGCCAACTGGTATTCGGAGACCGGCCGCAACATCGCGCGCTTCAAAGCTGCCGCCGAAGACTTGCGTGTGGGCAAGTTTTCAGGAGCAGTCGGCACGTTTGCCCACCTCACGCCCGAACTCGAAGAAAAGATGTGCGCGCGCCTGGGATTGAAGGCCGCCGCCGTGTCGTCGCAAGTGATTCAGCGCGACCGCCATGCCCATTACCTGGCAACGCTGGCCACGATCGCGTCTACGCTCGACAAGATTGCCACCGAAATCCGTCACCTGCAGCGTACCGAAGTCCGCGAGGCCGAAGAATATTTCAGCGAAAAGCAGAAAGGCTCGTCGGCCATGCCGCATAAACGCAATCCCGTCACTTGCGAACAGATCTCGGGACTGGCGCGCGTAGTGCGTTCAAACGCGCAAGCCGGATTCGAGAACGTCGCCCTATGGCACGAGCGGGATATATCGCACTCTTCGGCCGAGCGCATCATCATCCCCGATTCGACCACGCTCGCCGACTATCTCCTGAACAAGACGGCCAGCCTGATCGAGACCATGTTTGTCTATCCCGAGCGCATGATGGCGAACCTCAAAAGCACGCGCGGCCTGGTCTTCAGCGGACAATTGCTGCTCGATCTGGTCGAGAGCGGCATTTCCCGCGAGGACGCCTACCGCCTGGTACAGAGCCACGCCATGCGCGCCTGGAAAGAGAATCTCGACTTCCACGAGTTGATCCTCAACGATCCTGAGATTCGCGGGCGAGTGCCGAAGGCAAAGATCGAGCGCGCCTTTGACCTGAGTCGGCAGCTCAAGAACATCGACAAGATTTTCGCGCGGGTGTTTCCCGACAAAACTGCCGCTCGAAAGAATGTCGCATCTGCCAAAAAGAAAATTGCCCAGCGAAAGAAATAGGCTGAAGGTTTTTGCTCGGTGCTCTCCGATTCAGAATCTCACGGGCTCTGTGCGCCCGGTTTCCACTTCTCCAGGAATGCCCGGAAATCTTCCGGGGTAAGCGCTCGCGCATTCTCAAATTCGCCGTTTTTCTGGCTGTAAATCAGCCTCCCATCGGAATCGAGCACGGCCAGCCCGGGAATGCCGCGGTTCCTCGGGACCTCATACTGCTTCATCAGGTCCAGATTCTTGTCTCCCTTTCCGATGGACACGTGCACGACTTCATAGTTGGCGGCCAGGATCGGCGCCAGTTCCGCACTATGAAAAGCCTTATCGAGCACGTGGCAGTCGTAGCACCAGTTGGCTCCAAACACGAGGATGACGCGCTTGTGGCCCACCGCAGCTTCCTTCAGAGCCTGTTTGATTTCGGCGCGTGCATCGGCGCGATCGTTATAAATGTCTTTCTCTTTCTTAACCACTTGACTGAAGCAGATCACGCTGGACACGGCCACCAGCGCCGCGAGAGCAAGGGTCAAAATCAGCCGATCGAATTTCATGTAGGGTCTCCAGCACCGGAGAGGTGAAGCTCGAGTATAACGCGGGAAGAGTCGCGAATTAGGTCTTGGTCTTTAGCTAGAAGCTAGGAGCTAAGAGCTACGAGTTAAGCCCGATCTTCAGTTTGCCTTGCGCGAGTGCACCAGCTTCAGACGGTCACCTTGCAGGATGCGCTGGATCTGATGTTTGGCGTGGACGGTCCAGGGGCCGGTGGTATCGAGCTTTACATAGGAACGCCAGTGTTGCAGCGCCTTGCGGGGCTCGCGTATCTTCTCGTAGGCCAACGCGATATTGTAGTGCGCGTCGGCATAGGTGGGCGCGAGTTGAATCGCCGTCTTGTAAGTGTCAATGGCTTCCTCGACGCGTCCAGTCTCGTCGAGCACGTTGCCCAGGTCGAAATAGGCGAGCGCATAGCGCGGGTCGATCTGAATCGCCGAACGATAGTGCTTTTCGGCGAGCCCATATTCCTGACGGTTGTAGTAGAGCGTGCCCAGATTGATGTGCGCGGCGGCGTGCATGGCATCCATATCGAGAACCTTCAAATAGGCAGTGATCGCCTCATTCTGCGTGGCGGGATTTTCTTCCAGCATGATCCCGCGCGCAAACAAGTCGGCAACGTCGGTAACCACCAGTTCCGGTCCGTTGCGCGCCGGGCTGGTCACAACTTTATTTTCCTCGGATGAGAAATCGAGCATGAACTGTCCGGCAATGGGTTCCAGCAGCCGCCCCTGGTGCCGGAAAGCGACGCGGTGTCCGCTCTGATAGGCCCCAGCCTCAAGCAGTGGATTCTCCATGCCCGCAACCTGTTTCTGCATGGCTTCCAGCGACCGCCGGATGACCGCCGGACGAACGCGCTGCGCACAGAGGTCGCGCACTTTCTTGATTTGCACCAGATCGTAAAAAGAGTAATCTTCGCTCGCGGTCACCAGTCCCGCCTTCTCCCAGGTTTGAAGCTGGCGAGGAACTAGCCGAAGAATGCGCAGCAGATCTGCGCGGCTGTAACGATACACGGCTGTCGAGTTCTCCCCCAGATTATCCGGAACTTGTGTGCGGGAATGCAAGTAGCAAGCCGGTGGAAGCCTGTGGAGAATCGGGACGAAATAGCACAGAAGTGGTAGAGGTCCCTGCCTGCGCCGTCGATCTGATTCTCAGTTCCCGGGAAGCTCTGCGGCAACGCTCGCTCGGTCGGCTGCGCGGTCGACAATTGCGTGAAACTTCCGCCGCACTTCTTCGGGAAGAGACGGCTTCTGCCACTTGCTCACCAGTTCGTCAACTCGGGTACGGGCGCGAGTAAAGACGTCGCTCGGAGCCTCCGTCCCTCGCGCGCTGCGATCAGTGACAGAAGAGGGAATGTGTTGCTCTTGTCGGAAAAGCGCGCGCGTTTCTTTCAACTTGAGAAAATTTCCGGTAAGACCGGTCTGCGCGAACATGCCGGTGGCGATGGTTTCACCGCGAACTTCAATGCCCCGCACCAGTCGCTGCGCCGAGGCAATCGACTCGGCATCCATGACCAGCTTCTCGACGCTGAAACAAGCGAGAGATTCAATCATGCCCGCTCCCGAGATCATGTTGATGCCCGAAAGCGCTCCCAGCATCGCCGAGCGCGCGCTCTCCGCGCCTGCCTGGGCATCCACAAACTTCGAATCGGTAGCGACCAGGTAGCCGTGGGTGGGCAGGCCCAGATGCTTGCCAACTTCACAGCACGCCATGTTCAGCATGACGGTTTCTATCGCGCCCATGGGCGCACCGCCGCTACGCATGTCAAAAATCGCCGGGGCGCCGCCCCAGACAATGGGTGAGCCCGGTCCCGCCAGTTGATGCAACGTGATGCCCGCCAGCGACTCGGCAGCGTGTTGCGTCACCGAACCCGCCAGCGTCACGGGAGCGGTACCGCCAGCCAGCGGCATGGAGACGAGTTCTGCAGGCACGCCGGCGCGGGCCAAATCGAGCAGGTTGTGCGATCCAAACTCCGACCAGTTCAGCGACGGCGAGGGACATACATCAAAAACTGCTCGCGGTTGTTCGCGTAGCTGGTCTCGGCCGCCGCAGTCGGCGGCAAGCAAGTCGATCATGCCTTCGAGGCCGGCCGAGGAGAACGATCCCGTCACCACCGGCTTGTCAGAATGCTCGAGGACTACAAGCAGGCGATAGAGATCGCCGATCGCGCTGGGTGCATCGGTGCACACCACGGCGGTCGACTGCGCGGCGAACTGCGGCAGCATCTCCGTGACCTGCACAATGCGCACCAGGTCGCGAGTTTCCGATGACCTCGCTTCCATCGTGTCGGGATCAAGCATCTGCACGCAGCAGGAGCCGGGATCGAAATGCACATCGTCGCCGCCGTAATGAACCGCTTTCCCTCCGTGGCGGTTGTACAGGTAGAAGTCGCGTGGAACCGATGCCAGGCACTTGCGAACGAGGGCCTCGGGGAGACGCGCCACCCGGTTATTATTCTCAACTCGGATTTCAACTCCCGCCGCCTGCAAGAGCTCGACTACCGCCGAGCCTACGCGGACTCCCGGATTCATCAGCAGTTCGAAGGCTTCGCCGAGAATGCGGTCGACAAGTTCGGGACTGAGCAGTTGAATTTTGGGTCTCATGCCAGGGCCGTTCCTTTGTTGGTCACTTGGCTCATCAGGCTCTTTGCCAGTTCCAGGGCATCGATGGCATTACGAGAGTACCCGTCGGCGCCGATTTCAGCCGCCCACTTCGAGGTAACCGCGGCGCCGCCAATGATCGCTTTGACCCGTGGCCGCATGCCATTGCGATCAAGCGCTTCAATCACCGCTTTCTGGCCAGCCATGGTCGTCGTCAACAAAGCGGAGACTCCAACGATGTCGGCATCCACTTCCTTGACCTTGGCGATGAACTGTTCGGGGGCCACGCTGGTGCCCAGATCGAAGATCTGGAATCCGCTGGCGGAAAGGATGGTGGCGACCAGGTTCTTGCCAATGTCGTGAATATCGCCCTTGGCAGTACCCATGACGACCTTGCCCAGAGCCTCACGCTGCGAACCGCGCTTCAGCATCTCCGGTTCAAGAACACTCATGGCGGCCTTCATCGCCTCGGCGGAGGCCAGCAGATCAGGCAGGAACATCTCGCCGCAGCCGAATTGCTCGCCGGCGAATGTGATCCCCGCTGCAAATCCCTGATTCACCGCGTCGAGCGGATCGACGCCATCGGCGAGCGCCTGTTGCGCCAATTCCGTGGCTGTATCAGGCGCGCCGTCGATGATGCTTTGGCGCATCGCTCCGAAGAGTTGATCCGGCACAGAACCTCCCGCTGAGATCAGCCTTGAAATCAGGCCGATATTCGCCGCAATTGTACCCCGGCGAAAAGTCGCAAAACTGTGATCCAGCGCACATCCCGGAGCGTTCTAGAGCAACCGCAATGGAAATCGCGCCCACAGGTCACAACCGATTGAATGCGCTCTGTCTTGGCCGTGCAAGCCGGGTGGAACAGTTTACTTCTGGGGAATGCCTCGCCTTGTGACAAGATAAACTGCAAAGCTCCCCAGCCAATGACCGCCTTCGTAATGCTTGCCGGTCACCGCTGCGAGCCCTGTACGCCTGTGCTCCGCGGCCGCCGCCATGATCATCGGCAGGCGTTTATCGCCCTTGGGCAGGCCCGCCGCGATGCCTTCCAACATCCATGCCCGACTCAGGTTAAGACCGTCCAAATGTGCCAACTTGGGGTCGCTGGGATCGGGCGACACCTCGGGCTGTAACCAGGCACCCTTCCTCGCCGGGGAAATCTGCGGAAGAAAAGTCCGGAACCAGCGAGCAAACTCGCCGCTCGGCAGCACACGCCGCATCACGTCTGCCTCGCCGAGACACGGGGAAAGAAAGTCCTCGCCGGAAGGCTCATATTCCAGGGGACAATCTTTGTCGCCGAGGTAGAACTGCCGAGCTTTCGACATCAGCAGGTCCGCAAACTTCGTATCTCCCGTTGCGCGTGCGTAGTCGAGCATTAAGCCGAGAGCGAAAGCGGTCTGCGAATGCTCCCCGATTCGCACCGGATGGGAGAGTTTGGGAAGCCAGTCTTCCAGCCGCGCCAGCGCAGTCTCTTCCAGCGGACGCAAGTTCGCCGCCATCTCGCGTGCTTCAGGATCATCCCACTCGCGCAGTTCCGCAACCAGTTGAAGCAGCCATGTCAGTCCATAGGGACGCTCGAAGCTGGCGCGTCCCTCCGCCCGCAGGTACACCGCTTCTTGCGCGATGTTGTCTGCGGTCAGGCTTTGCCGCAGGGCTTCGCGTGCCGACGGCGCAAAGGTGGCTTCGGGAAAAGTCCTGACCAGTCGCACCAGCAACCAATGTCCGTGCACCGACGAATGCCAGTCGTAGCACCCGTAGAACGCAGGCGTCAGTTTTCGCGGAGCAGCCACATCCGCATCGCTATTCAGGCTGTGACTGATCTTGTTCGGATATTCCTTGTGGACGCACGTGAGTGCGAGCCTGGCAAATCGCTCAGCAGCGTTGATGTCAAACGTGGCTGAGCTGGTGCTGCTCTGCGCATCCACTTTGCGGATAGCGAGCAGCAAGAAAACTGTGCAGATCGCATATTTCATCCAAGGGTACTTTAGACGCTTCTGACCATAAACGTGACCATTTTTTTCGCCGACGAAAAACGGCAATCATTTCATCTTTCCGCTGCGCGCTACGGACTCTCGCTCTTCTGGCCGCAGCCGATTAGGTACAAATCCTGGAGGCCCCTACGCGGACTGGCAGATGAAGCTGTTCCCTGGGCGGCTTTTCTGGATCCATCGGAGAGTCGAAATGTCCCGAGATCATCTCCCTCAAAACGTTCCTACCAGTTTGTTGCAGCGGTTCTCCATAGCGAGCGGACCCTAAAGCAGGGGGGCTCTTACGGTGAATAGTCATAGATCGGTCTTCTGCTCAGCGTGCCGGCTGAGAAACCAGCACGGAGGATCGCCGGAGTGTGGGAAAAAGCTGTGCACGCAGGTTTTCTGCACCGGTGGATCGAAAATAAGCTCGGCTTTCCCGTCTTTGTGGGCAACCTCGTAGTAGTGTTCGACGGTTACGCTGCCAAAGGGCTGGCGCTTCGTCACCAGACGATATCGAAATACGGCACAGTCCGCAGCATACGCGATTCCCAGCAGACCCGCGCCAGCCAAGAACGACCTCAGAGCGATTCGCCGGAGCCAGGGGCCGGTTTTGTTGCCTTCGACCGCGATCACGGTTTGAATTATAACCGTGCGCGAACTGGCCAGGAGCGTTGACAATTCTTCACAAAAAACTCGGCTCGATTTGCCCCTCCCGTCCGTCAAATGCGTACAGGATAGGTGATAAGATTTCACCTGAACGCTATATATGAGAGTTCTTTCCCCTCATCTATCTGAGGAGTGCGAGTGACGGAGCAAAGACCAGATTCGACTGTTGCCACGGAAACCGAGCCTCGCCCAACCGGGAATTCAAGCACCCACAAGAGCCGCTGGTGGATCTGGCTCATCGCTGCCGCCGCTATAGTTGGCGTGGTGGTCCTGTGGCAGCGCGGCAGAGCCACCCCTGACGCGAAAGCCGGAGGTGACGCGGCCTCCCGGCCGGTTATGGTATCGACGGCGGCAGCGCACCAAGGTGACATCGCGATTTACTTGAACGCATTGGGCACAGTGACGCCTGTTTATACCGTAACGGTGACCAGCCGGGTGCAAGGCCAGATCACGCAGGTCTACTATCGCGAAGGGCAAATGGTGCAGAAGGGAGACCCGCTCGTCGAAATCGATCCCCGCCCTTATCAAGCGGCACTGACGCAAGTCGAGGGACAACTGGCGCACGATCAGGCGGTCTTGAATGAAGCCAAAATCGATTTGGAACGCTATCAGCAAGCCTTGAATCGCAACGCCATCGCCAAGCAGCAAGTTGACGATCAACAGCAGGTCGTGTTGCAGGATGAAGGCACGGTGAAAAATGACCAGGGTCAGCTTGCCAATGCCAGGGTCAATCTGGAATACACGCACATTACCGCGCCCATAGCCGGGCGCGTGGGACTGCGGCTGGTCGACCCCGGAAATATTGTGCAGGCGAATAGCACTACTGGCCTAGTCGTAATCACACAACTTCAGCCCATCACCGTGATCTTCAGCATCGCTGAGGATTCCCTATCGCAGATTCAGCAGCAATTGCGCAAGGGAAGGAAACTGACAGTGGACGCTTTTGACCGTGAAGGAAGTACGAAACTGGCATCCGGCGCGTTGTTGACTCTCGACAACGTCATCGACCCGACCACCGGAACTTTGAAACTGAAAGCCGTCTTCGACAACAAGGATAACGCTCTGTTTCCCAGCCAGTTCGTCAATGTCAAACTACTCGTCGACACTTTACACAATGTCACTTTGATTCCCACTCCAGCAATCCAGCGCAACGCCCAGGGCGCTTTTGTTTACGTGATCAAAAGCGACCAGACTGCCTCCATGCGGACGATTACGCCCGGTACTACGGATGGATCTGTGACCGCCGTCCAGGGTCTTGAACCTCAGGAAGTGGTTGCGGTGAATGGCTTTGACAAGCTTCTGGATGGCGCGAAAGTTACCATTCGCACGCCGAAAAATAGTAGCGGAGCCTCCGGCCCGCAGTCTCAGACCGGCCGGAATAACGGGAATCAATCCGCTCCGTCCGCAGCCTCTAAGGGAGGCACCGGCAGCGGCAAAAACGGAGCCTCGCATCAGTGAGTCCCTCTCGTCCATTTATCTTGCGACCGGTAGCGACGTCGCTATTGATGGCAGCCATCCTGCTCGCGGGCTTCGTCGCCTACCTTCAACTGCCCGTTTCTGCACTGCCCGAGGTCGACTACCCGACCATTCAGGTGGTCACGTTTTACCCGGGTGCTAGTCCTGACGTGATGGCCTCGGCCGTAACTGCACCTCTGGAGCGGCAGTTCGGCCAGGTCCCGGGCCTCAATCAGATGACTTCCACAAGTTCCGACGGGAGCTCCATCATTGTTTTACAGTTTTCCCTCGAACTGAACATCGACGTCGCCGAACAGGAAGTACAAGCCGCCATCAACGCCGCCCAAACCTATCTGCCTTCCGATCTGCCGGTCCCGCCGATCTATAGCAAAACGAATCCGGCAGACACGCCGATTCTGACCCTGGCGCTTTCTTCCAAATCGATTCCCCTGTCGCAGGTCGAAGATCTGGCCGACACCCGCTTCGCGCAAAAAATCTCTCAGCTTCCTGGAGTGGGACTGGTCAGCATCAGCGGCGGGCAAAAGCCGGCCGTGCGGGTGCGCGTAAATCCCACCGCGCTTTCCTCGTACGGCATAAACCTCGAGGATGTGCGCACCGCCCTGCAGCAAACCAGCCTCGACCAGGCGAAGGGCAACTTCGACGGCCCGCAACAGGACTACCAGATTCAGTCGAACGACCAACTGCTCACCGCTTCGGATTTTGCGCAAGTGATCATCGCCTACCACAACGGGTCGCCGGTAAAACTTTCGGAAGTGGCTACCGTCGAAAATGACGTGGAGAACAATCGCCAGGCGGCATGGATGAACGAAACTCCCGCCGTCATCGTCAACATCCAGCGCCAGCCGGGGGCGAACATCATTCAGGTAGTCGACCGCATTAAGAAGCTGCTTCCCCTGCTCAAGAGCAATCTCCCCGCCGCCGTTCAAGTCGATGACCTGACGGACCGCACCACTACGATCCGGGCTTCGGTCAAAGACGTCGAGTTCGAACTCATGCTCACCGTGGCGCTGGTGGTCATGGTCATTTTTCTGTTCTTGCGCAATGTTTCCGCCACTACCATCCCCAGCGTTGCCGTTCCTCTCTCCATCGTGGGAACGTTCGGAGTGATGTATCTCGCCGGTTTCAGCTTAAACAACCTCACCCTGATGGCCCTCACAATCTCCACCGGCTTCGTCGTCGATGACGCCATCGTCATGATCGAGAACATCATTCGCTTCATCGAAGAGGGAGATCCGCCGCTCGAAGCGGCCCTCAAAGGCTCGGAACAGATCGGTTTCACGATCGTATCGCTGACCATCTCCTTGATTGCAGTATTGATTCCTCTGCTCTTCATGGGCGACATCGTCGGCCGGCTTTTCCGCGAGTTTGCCATCACCTTGAGCGTGACCATCCTCGTGTCCGCCGTGGTTTCGCTGACCCTAACCCCCATGATGTGTTCGCGCATATTGAAAAGCACGCACGGGCAAAAGCAGACCCGTTTCTACGTGGCTTCGGAGCACGCCTTCCAAAGCACCATTGCCTTCTATGGGAGAACTTTGCAGTGGGTGTTGAAGCGCCAAACCGCGACTCTTCTTGTCGCCGCGGGCACGCTGGTACTCACCATCGTTCTCTACATCATCATTCCGAAGGGTTTCTTCCCGGTACAAGACACGGGAATCATTCAGGGCATTTCAGAAGCCGGACAGTCCATCTCCTTCCCCGCCATGGCGGAAAAGCAACAACAGCTCGCCCATCTCATCTTGCAGGATCCTGCGGTCGAGAGTCTTTCTTCCTTCATCGGCGTCGACGGTACCAACACGACCTTGAACAGCGGGCGTATCCAGATCAATTTGAAGCCCCTGGAAGAGCGCAAGATCAATGCCTCGGATGTCATCCGACGCCTGCAACCGAATTTGGAAAAGGTCGATGGCATTACGCTGTACATGCAGCCGGTACAGGACCTCACGGTCGAAGACCGCGTGAGCCGCACGCAATATCAGTACACTCTCGAAGATCCCAATCAGAGCGAACTGAATCTCTGGACGGCCAGGCTGATGGCCAAACTGAAAGCGATTCCGGAGCTTCGCGACTTGGCCACTGACCAGCAAACGTCCGGCCTCGCCGCCTCCCTCACCATCGACCGAGTCACCGCCTCCCGCATGGGCATCACCCCGCAGGCAATCGATCAAGCGCTTTACGATGCCTTTGGGCAGCGGCAGGTTTCGACCTTGTATACGCAGCTGAACCAGTACCACATCATTCTTGAAACGCAGCCTGAATTTCAGAGGAACCCCTCAAAGTTGCAGGACATTTACGTTCGTTCCGCCTTAGCTTCAACGGCGCTCACCACCGGCTCTTCCGGCACCCAGACAGTCACCGCGACGACGGCTTCAGGCAATTCCGCTTCCTCTGCTGCGCCGAGTCCTTCCGCTTCCCCGAACACCCTTGCCAGTTCGGGCTCCGCCAACCCCAGCGCCGTGACTACCTTGAATGGCGCCGCGGTGCCCCTCAGCGCCTTCGCTCGGTTGGAAATGAAGAGCAGCCCGCTGTCCGTCAATCACCAAGGACAATTTCCCGTCGTCACCATCTCTTTCAACTTGGCGCCCAACGCTTCGCTGGGTGAAGCCACCACAGCCATCGAGAAGGCCCAACAGGAAATTGGAATGCCGCTCAGCGTCCAGAGCGCGTTTCAGGGGACCGCCGCATCGTTTCAAGCTTCCTTGTCGAACGAGCCGCTCCTGATTCTCGCGGCGCTGATCACGGTTTATATCGTGCTCGGCGTTCTCTACGAGAGCTACATACACCCCATCACAATTCTGTCGACCCTGCCCTCGGCGGGCGTCGGCGCAATTCTGGCCTTGCTGATTTGCCACCAGGAGCTCAGCGTCGTCGCTCTCATCGGAATCATCCTTCTGATCGGGATCGTCAAGAAGAACGGAATTATGATGATCGACTTCGCGCTGGAGGCGGAGCGTAAAGACGGTAAGAGGCCGGAAGACGCTATTTATGAAGCGTGCCTTCTGCGTTTCCGTCCCATCATGATGACCACCATGGCCGCGTTGCTGGCCGGGTTGCCCCTCGCCCTGGGCACCGGAATTGGCTCGGAGCTTCGCCGCCCTTTGGGCATCTCCATGGTTGGCGGCTTGCTCTTGAGTCAGGTGCTTACGCTCTACACGACTCCAGTCATTTACATCTTCTTCGACCGGCTCGCACACCGTTTTTCTTCGCGCCGCGCACCGGAATCCGGACCGGAGGCTGTCCCAGCGGATTGATGGGATTAAATACGAATGAGCCTCTCTTCTCCATTTATTCAGCGACCCGTGGCCACTACCCTCCTGACCGCGGCCATTGTGCTGGCGGGCGCCGTGGCCTTCCGCGCGTTGCCAGTCTCACCGCTGCCGCAGGTCGATTTCCCCACGATTTCGGTGGGCGCCAGTTTGCCGGGAGCCAGTCCCGAGATCATGGCATCTTCCATCGCCACTCCCTTGGAGCGGCAGTTCGGGAGAATTGCCGGCATTACGGAGATGACGTCGTCCAGTAATCTCGGCACCACCAGCGTCACCCTGCAGTTTGATTTGAACCGGGATATTAATGGAGCCGCGCGCGACGTCCAAGCCGCGATCAATGCCGCCCGCAGTTACTTGCCCGCCAATCTGCCAGGCAACCCCACGTATCGCAAGGTCAACCCGGCCGATGCTCCCATCATGATTGTGGCGCTTACCTCGGCGATCTACGACCGCGGCAAGCTGTACGACGCAGCCTCCACCATCATGCAGCAGCGTCTTTCTCAGATTCAGGGTGTCGGGCAAGTGAGTGTGGGGGGTAGTTCGCTGCCGGCAGTGCGCGTGGATGTGAACCCGACCCAGCTTAACAGCTATGGCCTCGGCCTACAGGACGTTGCCTCTATGCTGAGCCGGCAGAATGCTAACAGTCCCAAGGGCCAAATAGTTGACAGCACGACCAGCGCGGATATCGTAACCAACGACCAGCTTCTCAAGGCGGTGGACTACATGCCGCTGGTGGTCGGCTACCACAATGGCGCCGCCGTCAAGTTGTCCGATGTCGCGAACGTCCAGGACTCGACGGAAAACCTGCGTGCCGCCGGATTCGTGAACGGCAAGCCCTCCGTCCTCATCATTATTTTCCGCCAGCCCGGCGCCAACATCATCGATACCGTGGACCGCATCCGCGCCGCCCTTCCGGCACTCAAGGCCTCTATCCCCTCCGCCATTGACACCGAGATTGTGCTCGACCGCACCCAAACCATTCGCGCTTCCGTTCGCGACGTCGAGCGCTCCCTCATGATCTCGATTTCCCTGGTAATTCTGGTCGTCTTCGTCTTCCTGCGTAGCGTTCGCGCCACTTTGATTCCGAGCGTAGCAGTACCCGCCTCTCTAATCGGCACGTTTGGCGTGATGTACCTTCTTCACTACAGCATCGACAATCTCTCGCTCATGGCCCTCACCATTTCGACGGGCTTCGTGGTGGATGATGCGATTGTGGTCATCGAAAATATCACGCGCTATATCGAGCAGGGTATGGCGCCCATGCAAGCGGCGTTCAAAGGCGCTAAGGAAATTGGCTTCACCGTCCTGTCCATCAGCATCTCTCTGGTCGCCGTCTTCATTCCCATTCTGATGATGGGTGGTATCGTCGGCCGGCTGTTCCGTGAATTTGCCGTAGTCCTCTCGGTTGCCATCCTGGTGTCGCTGGGCATTTCTCTCACCACGACACCGATGATGTGTTCTCGCCTGCTCAAGGATCTTCGGGATGAGCGGCACGGAAAGGTGTTCCGCGCCAGCGAGCGCGCATTCAATTCGCTCCTCGGCTTCTACGAGCGCAGCTTGAGCTGGGTCCTCGAACACTCCGGCCTGACCTTGGCCGTTCTCGTCATCACCATCGCATTCAACTTCTACCTTTTTTGGAACGTCCCCAAGGGATACTTTCCACAGCAGGACAACGGCACCGTCTTCGGCGGCATCCAGGGCTCGCAAGACATTTCCTTCCAGGCCATGCAGAAGGCTACGCAGCGCATCGTCGATGTCGTCAAAACGGATTCGGCCGTGCAGAACGTCATGGCTTTCACGGGCGGCGGAGGCGCCACCAATGGCGGCTTCATCTATCTGGGGTTGAAACCTCTGGCGCAACGTGACGCGAGCGCCAGCCAAGTGATTGACCGGCTTCGTCCTAAACTCCTTGCTGTCTCGGGTGCCAACACTTTTATGCAAGCCGGACAGGATCTCCGCATCGGCGGAAGGGGGAGCAGCGCACAATTTCAGTACACAATTCAGAGCGACAATTTACAGGACCTGGTGACGTGGGGCCCGGTACTTCTGCAACAGATGCGCAAGTCGCGGATGCTCACCGATGTCAATACCGACCAGCAGAACAGCGGTCTTCAGGCCATGCTCACCTATGACCGCGCCACTGCTTCGCGCTTGGGCATTACCCCGCAGATGCTCGACAACTCTCTCTACGAAGCCTTCGGCCAAGCCCAGGTTTCGACCATGTTTACTGCCATAAACCAGTACCACGTCGTCCTGGAAGTCGCACCGCAGTACTGGCAGTCGCCGGTGAACTTGAACGACGTATATATCCGGGCTGCGCAAGGGAGAGTCGTTCCCCTCAGCGCCATCGCGCACTACGAGCCGACCACTGCACCGCTGTCGGTGAATCACCAGGGTCAATATCCCTCGGTGACCATCTCTTTCAACCTTGCCCCGGGTATATCCCTCAGCGACGCTTCCAGGGCTGTCGTCGAAACGGAACAGAAAATCGGCATGCCCAATACTATTACCGGCATGTTCTCCGGTACGCTCCAGGCTTTCGAAGCTTCGCGGGCGACTCTGCCTCTTCTGGGCATCACCGCTCTCCTGGCCGTCTATATCGTGCTGGGCATTCTTTACGAAAGTTATATTCATCCCCTCACGATTATTTCCACCCTGCCCTCGGCGGGAGTCGGCGCCATCCTGGCCCTCTACATATTCCACAAGGACCTCAGCGTTATTGCGATGATCGGCGTCATTCTGTTAATCGGCATCGTCAAGAAGAACGCCATTCTGATGATCGACTTTGCGCTGGCCGCCGAACGCAGCGAAGGCAAGAGCCCGCGGGATGCCATTTTTCAGGCTTGCATTCTGCGCTTTCGCCCCATTTTGATGACCACTATGGCCGCGATATTTGGCGCTATGCCGTTGGCTTTCGGCAGAGGAACGGGTTCAGAACTCCGCAACCCTCTGGGAATGACTATTATCGGCGGCCTGATTCTGAGCCAAATGCTCACGCTCTACACCACGCCGGTCGTCTATCTCTCACTGGACCGCTTGCGAGTCAACTGGCTGCGCAGTCACGGAAAGCTCGAAGCGCAAAGACAAATCGAGTCCTTCGGATGACAATTTCTTATGCGCCACACGAACCCACGATCAACAAGCACCAACCTCGCAAGGAGTCAGGGACAGCCATGAAGGCAACGAATAAAATGCGCGCTGCGACCGCGCTTCTCTGCGGCACTCTCCTCTTGCAGGGCTGCGTTGTCGGTCCGAAATACAATCGTCCCCCAGTGCAGGCGCCGGGGACTTACAAAGAGGTCACTCCCGACGACCTCAAGAAAATGGACGGCTGGAAAGTAGCACAACCACAGGACAGCGCTCTCCATGGCAAGTGGTGGGAGATCCTCGGCGATCCGCAACTGAACACGCTCGAAGAGCAAGTCAACATTTCCAATCAAAACGTCGCCGCTGCGTTCGCCAACTTCATGGCGGCGCGTGCCCTGGTGCGGGAAGCTCGCGCGCAATATTTCCCAACTGCTACCGTTGGCACCAGCATCGCTTACCAGCACCAACCCAGTTCCTCGAGCACGGTGGCTGCCAAAGCTTCGGGAACGACCTTCACAGAATACTCTCTACCCTTCGACGCTTCCTGGACGCCCGACTTGTGGGGCCGCGTGCGCAACCAGGTTCGCGCCAACGTCGCCAACGCGCAAGCGAGCGCGGCCGACCTGGAGAATACCCGCCTGACCGCGCAAGCGGAACTGGCGGTCGATTACTTCCAACTGCGCGGGCAGGATGCTCTCAAACAACTGCTGGATTCGACCGTGGTGGCTTATGAGGAGTCCCTGAAATTGACCAAGGCGCTGTATGAGACAGGTATCGACTCCGACGAAGCCGTCGCGCAAGCCGAAACTCAACTGGAAGCCACGCGCGCGCTCGACACCAATATTGGTATTCTGCGGTCGCAATACGAACATGCGATTGCGCTCCTGGTCGGTCAACCTGCTTCTTCCTTCTTCATCGCCGTCGAGCCCTTGAAAACTCCGCCGCCCGCCATCCCGTTTGGCGTCCCCTCGCAACTCTTGGAGCGACGTCCGGATATCGCCGCATCCGAGCGCCTGATGGCCCAGGCCAACGCGCAAATCGGCGTCGTCAGAGCCGCCTATTTTCCTACGGTGACTCTGGGCGCGTCTTTCGGGTTTCAGTCCACATCTGGCTCCAGTTGGTTGGCCTGGCCAAGCCGGATCTGGTCCGTCGGTCCGTCCATATCCGAATTGATTTACGATGGCGGTCTGCGTCGTGCCACCGTCGAACAATATCGCGCGCAATATGACCAGACCGTCGCCAACTATCGCATCACGGTCCTGACCGCGTTTGAGCAGGTCGAGAATAATCTTTCCGCCTTGCGCATTCTTTCCCAGGAAATTCAGGAACAAGACACCGCGATCGCCTCCGCGCAACGGAGCCTGAATCTGGCCACCGATCGCTACCGCCTTGGCATCGACCCCTACCTCAACGTCATTACCGCCCAGACCACACTTTTTAGCAATCAGCAAACAGCCGTGAACCTGCGGATTGAGCAAATCGTGGACAGCGTGCAATTGATCGAGGCACTTGGCGGGGGTTGGGATTCCTCCACGCTTCCCACTTCGCAGCAGATTATTTCGCGACGCGCTCAGTTTCCGGCGATTACTCCGGTTCAACCTTCCCCGAGCCAGCCACCAGCCTCATCGACTCCCTGATCGGTCGGCGAATCGTTGCAGGATGTCCACTGCGGTGACATTTCGCGGTTTAACAGCTTAGCGCTGGCAGGTCGGGATGCGCAAGAGAACAACATCGGCTCGTCGATTAGGGAAGCGAGCGTTGCCCAAGGCGTTTCTTGGACGGGTTGAACCTTTGCTCTGCGATTTCGCGCCCCGGTTTCCCGAAGTAATTGAAAGGATGGAGCCGACGATCGGACTTGAACCGATGACCTGCCGATTACGAATCGGCTGCTCTACCAACTGAGCTACGTCGGCCTTCTTTCGATTCTAAGACCCGTCTGCGATTCCTGCAATTGGTGGCCGAATGTAAGAGCGCTTCTCAAGCTACGCAGCCTGTGCCAGCGCCTTGTACTCGTCATCGGATTGTGTGGGTAGAAGCACCCAGAGCGTGTAGATGCCGAGAGCAGTTCCGACTGGAACGCTCAACAGTGCCATAAAGGCCACAACCAGGGCCACGGTTCGTGCCCAGTCCCGCCGCTGCAGCAAGCCCCATCCGGCGATAAAGCCTGCCGCGGCTTTCGCCAGAATCATCCATCCGATGAAGCTTATCAGAGGCCGCAGCCAGACCGTAACCTCAGGCGGCGGACCGTTGGGAATATGGATCACTCCGTGCACACTGCCGAAGATTACTTGCGCGACAACGATCACGATCAGTCCTGCCACCACGTGCAGCGCCGAGTAGGCCATCCAGAGAATGCCCACCAATTGGACATGTTCGCGAACTCGGCTACGCCGAAGTTCGGTGGGTCCAAGCACGGTTTTGCCGCATCGTCCGCAGCGTGGCTCTCCCGCTTGCAACTGCGCTCCACATTGATCGCAAAACATTTCGCATCTCCTCCACTCGTCTTCTCTGTGAGTGATACGGATCGAGACGTGTAGCAGTTCCGAAGCAGTAGCCAGTTGTCACTCCTCACTTCTCAGTCGGTCACAAATGGTTCGTTGTTCAATGACGGCTGAGAGCTCCAAAATGAAAAGGCCACCCGGCAACTTGGGCGGCCTTTTCTTTCAAGGGAGAATAGTTCCAACAGAGGTTTAATCCATCAGAACTTTCTGCCGGAATCTTATGAGCCTTAAAAGCACAGTGTCAAGCAAAATTTGTGACTTAAATAGTCTTATTTTCAATAACTTACACAATACGTCCACAAGTCGGCAAACGGCCTCGAAATTGAGTAAAATGTCCCACTTTCGACGTTAACGACATTCGATTGAGTGACTTAGCGCTCCCGAGGCGACGGCTGAGGTTGGTCCTCTAAGTGCAACGAGATGAATTCCATGGTCTCCCGGCGATCGAAGATGGAATCTGGAAAAAACCGTTTCACGATCACTCGCAAGCCGCCAAATGCGATTCCTGCAACCAGCGCCAGGCCGACCACAATTCCGCAGAGAACAATCGCATTGAACAGAAAGTTCGCCATATTGTCTTTCTTGTTCGCATAGGTGTTCTCGTTCCAGGTGACATCGGCTTCCCAGCTGATCGACGACATCAGCGATCTCGCCTCGCTTTGGGAAAGCGGACCCGCCGCGATCACAATGATGGGGCCGGTGCGCGCGGCGAAGAACGGACCCACCTCAACGATGGACGCAACTCCCGGTTGCTGCTGCGTGACCTGGTGCGAGGCGTCAATCTGGCGCTGCCGCTCCGCGGCAATCTGCGGCGTCGGATATTCGATGAGCATCAGCGTTGCCTTGCCTACGCTGGCCGCGTACCTGCCTATCACCACTTCCGCCCCAGACTTGAAGTCCACCAGCGAACTCGGCAGTGGCGATCCGGCCCGATCGAGCGTGACCGGACCCAGGACGTACTTCGTGGTGTTGGTCTGGAGAGCCCGCTTCGGAAGATAGGCTGGCAGCGAAGGCGGGTTGCCTTTGTTCCCCTCACTTTGCGGCAGCAAGCCGGCCAGTACTCGCAGTTGCGACGCCGACATCACGCTCATCTTGTCAAATACCGCATCCACCAGCACGTTTCCCTGGTAGAACAGCACGCGGTTATTCAGAAAAGCCGCCTGTCCGCCAATATTTTCTTCCCCCATCTCGGCCGAGTTGTAGAAGGTGAAGGCCCCGTAAGCGCCGCTGGCATCGGCAAACACAGCGGCTTTAATCGTCAGATTGCGGCCATCGTCGCGCGTGTAAGCCGCTTTCTCCAAACGCTGGAAGCCATACTCCTTCAGCACAGGAGCGTTCACTGCATCGGCTACGGCGGGATCGTCGCTCCTGGCAACAGCGCCCTTCATCTGCCAGCCCGCAAAATCAGTGGGCAGGACCGGAGCGGCCGATACAGAGGTTGGAGAAGTCACCCCCGGCGCAGGCGGCGCAGCAGCAAAAGCAGCGGCACAAAGAAGAAAGAGGAAGACGACGGAAAGTAATCGCGAGAATTTCATTCGAAAAAAGGCACACCCCTACCACTAGTTTAGACTACCGGCAGGCCAAGAGAGTTTCCACCAAGGCGGTTTTAGGCGTGGAGCGACGGGCGTCCTCGCCCGTCCAAGGTGAAGCAATCCGCGTAGGACAGGCGAGCGCAGCTCGGCGGATGCTTGATCGTGCTTGAGTAAAGCCGGGAAGAAAGAACTTTCGAAACCTTACTTTTTTAACAGGCTGGTGTGGCTAGCCACGCATAGCCACGCGCCATCCTGAAAAACCCAGGTATCGGTAAAGCGTCCGAAATGCTCGTACGGCTTGCCGCCGTAAAGGCCTTTCGTATGATAAATACCTGTCACAATCGCGGTAGTAGCGTACATCTCTACCTTCACGTCGTCGATATTCATGACGCTGGGATGGAACTTGGGGTCGGCGAAGTCCGCCAGAAACTTCCTGCGATCACTGACTTCTCCATCGTATTCGGTATTGACGAACCGGTCGCCGATCATGCTTGCGATGGCGGTTGCATCGCGGCTGACCTGGGCTTCGTTCCACATACGCTCGAGCGCCACCAGTTTCGCTGGTTCCATGGAGAAGGCCGTTCTTGGAGTTTGCGCGAACGCGCACAGTGTGGCCAGAAAGCAGAAAACTATCGACTTCATCATCGACCTCCCGTCTCGGAGCGGTGCCCCGCTCTCTCGGGCATGGAGGTTTCACAATAGCGCGATCCGCCCACACCTGCCATTGAAAACGCGATCAAGACATTACCTTTGTCATTGCGAGAGCTACCCCTGATCAATGAAGGTTTATTGAATGCAGAAAAGGGAAAAAACGGAAGTTCATGCAGTAATTTTTCCCGGAACGGCACCGGGAGCACGGCTTAGCGTCACTGCCCTTCGGGCTTGTCGATCTTGCTCGCCACTTTCACGCCGCTTAAGCCGCTGACGTACTTGGATACGCCTCGATAGAGCGATTCCGCGATGCGCTGCCGGTGTTCCGAGGTTTCCAGTTTGCGCTCGTCGGTGGGATTCGACACGAATGAAATTTCCGCCAGAATCGAAGGCATATTCGCCCCGATCAGCACGATGAACGGCGCCTTCTTGATCCCGCGATTGCGGATGCCGGCGTTGTGCAGCGCCAGTCCTCCATAGAGCGAGTCCTGCACGTCGCCGGCAAACTCGCGCGACTCATCGATTTTGTCTTTCAGCGCAATCTTTTTCACCAGATCCTGCAATTCGTGGATCGATTTCTCCGATACCGCGTTCTCGCGCGCGGCGACCTCCAGCGCTTCCGGCGATGAGGTGAAATTCAAGTAATAGGTCTCAACCCCGCGCGCATCGGAATCGCGGCTGGAGTTGGCGTGGATCGAAATGAACAAATCCGCCCGCTCCCGGTTCGCAATGGCAGTGCGGGTCTCGAGCGGAATGAAGGTGTCGTCCTGGCGCGTATAAATCACTTCGGCGCCCAGTCGCGATTCCAGCAAACGTCCCAGCCGCTTGGCCACGTCGAGCACCAGGTCCTTTTCCATCAGGCCATTCGGACCAATGGTCCCGGTGTCATGCCCGCCGTGACCGGCATCAATGACGATCTTGCCAATCTTCAGTCCCAGGGCGCGAATCAAAGAGCGGTCGCCGGCGGCGGTAGGACGCGCTTCGCGAGTTTCAGGATGAAGATCCGCTGTGTCGGGAGCCGCGCCCGCCAAGCGAGACTTTTTCCGATGCAAAGAAGCAGCTGAAGAAGAGGAAGACGATGAGGATGCCGAATCCGTTTTCCCCGGCTTGGCGCTGTCGCTGCTGGAAAGCTTGGTAGCCTCCGCCGGCGGCCCGTCGGGACGGATTTTTTCGTGTTCCAGCGTGGCTACCGTGGACGGCACTCTGTCATCCGCCTCGACGATCGTCTTCGGGATCCTGCGTTTCGACCCTTTCACTCCAACCGTGGTCTTGATCACTCCAATGCCGTTCGCTGGTTGCCCGGAGTCGGACCGTTTCGAATCTGTGCTCGCATCGTCGGCGGTAAGGTCCGTTTCGACCGGCCCCGACTTCGCAAAGCCAATCGCGTCTTTACCATCTGATTCTTGGGTTGCTTTCCTACCCGCAGATTTCGTGTCTTCGCTCGACGGCGCTGCCGGCTCGCCGGAATCGTCATCCGATTCCTGGGAAACCGCCGCGGCTGTCTCCGCCTTAGCCATCACCATCGCCCGGTTCTGCTTTCCGTGCGCATCCTTGCCGTGAACATCCTTGCCGTGAACATCAATGATGAGCCGATACGGGTCCGGCAGCAGGAAGGCGTCGTAGCTCGCCAGGTCGTCCACCTCCAGTACAATCCGCGTGCGCCCCGGCTGAAATTCCGCAACTCGAATCTTCTTCAGGAAGCCATCGTCCACGTCGAAGGTTTTTCCTACCAGCGTCGAAGCAAGTTTGGTGTCGCGCAGGTCGAAGAAAATGCGGTCGGGATGCGAGATGCGCTGCGAGTCAAACTTCACTTCCTGCTCGACGTCAATGGCGACGCGAGTGTAGTCGGGCGTGGACCAGTGGCGAACTCCGGTGATGCGCGGCAAAGCGCTGCGACGGGCGCTCGCTGCATTTGCCGCTTCGGTGCCCGCTCCAGCCGCATCGTCAGCGCTGGCGTTGGCACTGGAAGACCGCTGCGGATGCGCCGCCTTCTCTGCCGTGCGTTCCATTTCATCGGCCTCAGCATCGATTTCCTTCACCGCCGCGCGGGCATCGTCGGCCAGGCGGTTCCGCGGATAGCGATGCAGGAAGTCTTCGAAGGTGGTGCACGCTTCTTCGGGATCGTTGAGATCGTCTTTGTAAATCTCGCCGATGGTGAACAGGGCGTCGAAGCGATATTTGCTGCCCGGATATTCCTTGCGCAGAAAGCGGTACTGCTCGACGGCGCCCCGCAGGATTTTGTTATCGTCAAAGCGCCGCCCCATCTCGACCATGAGTTCCGCGGTCGCCACCACGCTCGGGTCCGCCTTTGACGATGCCGGAGACCCGAAGTAAACCCGTCGGTACGAATCGATCACACGTTGGTATTCGTGGCGAGTGCGCTCCGCAACCGGACGCCCGTTGAGAGCCTCCCGCATGCGCTCCGCCTTGGTGAATTGCTGGCGGGCCCAGGCATCATTGTGATGGACGCGAGCCGATACGGAAGCCAGTGGCAGCAGCACGAGCAACAACGCTGCGCCAAGGCGAAAGGCGAGGCCGCCTCGAATTAGGGTCGTAGAAGCCTGGGTCGTCATGCTGTTGAATCATTAAATCATTGAGTCATTTGAATGATCGGGTCCAGGGCTAAATGATTCAATGCCTCGATGACTCAATGATTCAATGCTCTTATTCTGTATTGCTGATGTGCAGCACGCCCCGAGCATCGCGCTCTACGTGAACCGGATCATGTGCAGGGTTGCCGAAAACGTACGACCCCGGCTCGCCGCCGCTGTTGTACAGGTTCGTAATGCGTCGAACGTAGTTCTGCGTTTCCCGGAAACGCGGAATGCCCGCACTCCGCGACACCGCTCCCGTACCCGCGTTATAAGCTGCCAGGCTCAGGGAGACATTGCCGCGGTAGTTATCCAATAGTGTCCTAAGATGTCTAACCCCGGCATCAACATTTTGTTGTGGGTCAAAAGGATTGGAAACATTGAGCGAACGCGCGGTCGAAGGCATCAACTGCATCAGTCCCATGGCGCCTTTGCGCGAAACCGCATTGGGATTAAAATCCGATTCCACCTTGACCACCGAGCGTACCAGGCTCGGATCCACATTGTGCCGCGCGGCGGCCTGGGCAATCGCGGCGTCGATGTCCTCCTGGGTAAAAGCGCGGTTCAGAATCTGGTGACTTTGCCCACGTCCGTCGAGGTAAGTGTTGACTTCCGAAGCCGCCGAGCGCGCCGCGCGCATCACCGCGCCGCTGGTCGGAACCGGCTTGAACCGATGTTCGCTCGAACTCCAGTAAACCAGCCCAGATGGGGAAGGCGTGGTGGCTGCCGCCTTCGGAGCCGTGGCAGGCCCCTCTCCGTTAACATAGATCTTGCGGCCGGATTCGTCGGTAGTGGAAGTAATCGATCCCGATTCGGCGCGTGCCGGGATCGTCGAAAATAGCATGGAAAGAAAGGAGACCGCGGTTAAGCTAGCCATCAGCGCGACTTGCAGGCGTTTTCGCATAGCGGGTTAAGATCGACCAAATATAAAGATTGGCCAAAATGAAGATCGGCCAATAGGCACACTTACTCTAGGGCCAACCCTACCCGGCAGCCTGCCGAAGAATCCAGAACCAGAGTAACCCGATTATAGGGCGCGACGGGGACAGGGGCAATCTCTCCAAAGGGCGTAGAACCTCTGGAGTAATCTGTGTAACTAGCTGAAAAGACTTGATCTTGAAAGGTTACCTGATCGCTGTTGAACAGCCTGCCCCTGTGTTGTGTCCCCTATGGTTGATCTCGCACTCTTCAGGGCCGCGGCAATCTACAATGACGGTGAATCCATGAACTCCCAAGCCCTTCGTCATCTGTTCGAGCAAGTTCGAAAAAAGCGCATCTCCCCCGACGAAGCCGTCGAGCGCCTCCGCCACCTGCCATTTGAGGACCTCGGTTTCGCCAAACTCGACCATCACCGTGCCCTCCGCCATGGCATGCCCGAAGTGATTCTTGCCCAGGGCAAAACCCCCCGCCAGGTAGCCGACATCTTCACCCGCCTCGCCGCTCACGGAGGCAACGTGCTGGCAACGCGCGCCACCGAGGAACAGTATGCCGCGGTCGCCGTCGCCATGCCCCGCGCCGAGTATCGGCCCCTGCCTCGAGCCATCGTGCTCAAGCGTGACCGCAAGCGATATGGTAAGGGAATAATCGTAGTCGTGTCGGCTGGAACCAGCGACATCCCGGTAGCCGAGGAAGCGGTGGTCACCGCGGAATTAATGGGGAATAACGTCCAGCACATCTATGACGTAGGAGTCGCCGGCATCCACCGTCTGCTAGCGCATCGCCAAGCGCTAGCCAAAGCCCGCGTAATCGTAGTCTGCGCCGGAATGGAAGGCGCTCTCCCCAGCGTAGTCGGCGGCCTGGTAGGAGTCCCGGTGATCGCCGTTCCCACCAGTGTCGGTTATGGCGCAGCCTTCGAAGGCCTGGCCACCTTGCTCGGAATGATGAACTCCTGCGCCTCGAACGTCAGCGTAGTAAACATTGATAACGGATTCGGCGCCGGCTACGTCGCCTCGCTAATCAACCGCCGCTGATGGCGCCCTAAAGAAGCTTGTCATCCTGAGCGAAGTGGCTGCTTCGCGAAGCGAAGCAGCCGCGCAGTCGAAGGACCCCTACATTCTCGACGGCGCCAATCAAGCGTCCAGGCGTTCTCCCCGCGACCCGGGACCAACCGAGTGGTCGCTGCTCCGCCGCCTTCTGCTGCTACAATTTTCCCGTTCGCCATCCTGCCGTTGATGCGGCCAGCCGCGTCTCTACTATGAGGTGTCTTCATGCCCGAAACTATGCAGCTCGCCAATCCCACGCCACTCACCGTTCTCACGGAAGACGAAATTCTGTTTCGCGACAACGTCCGCCAGTTTGCCGACGACAAGATTCGTCCGTTGGCGAGAGAGATGGACGAAAAGGCGGTCTTCGATCACGGACTGATCGATCAGTTCTTTCAGTTGGGCCTGATGGGAATCGAAGTTCCGGAGCAGTACGGCGGCGCTGGCGGCAAGTTCTTTGAAGCGATCATAGCTGTGGAAGAATGTTCGCGCGCCGACGCGTCCGCCGGCGTAATCGTTGACGTGCAGAACACGCTGGTAGCGAATGCGATTCTGCGCTGGGCCAATGAAGACCAGAAGAAGCGCTACCTGCCAAAACTGACGGCGGATACAGTGGGCGCGTATGCCTTGAGCGAAGCGGGATCGGGGTCGGACGCGTTTGCCCTGCAAACCAAGGCTGAACTCCGAGGCAATGACTTCGTTCTCAACGGACGCAAGCTCTGGATCACGAACAGCAAAGAGGCTGGGCTGTTCATCCTCTTTGCCACCGTGGACGCGTCCAAAGGATACAAGGGGATCACCGCCTTTCTGATCGAAAAGAATTTCCCCGGATTCACCGTCGGCAAAAAGGAAGACAAGCTGGGGATTCGGTCCTCGTCCACCTGCGAACTGATTCTCGAAGACTGCCGCGTGCCCAAAGAGAACGTGCTCGGCGAAGTCGGCAAGGGATACAAGATTGCGATCGAAACTCTGAACGAAGGCCGTATCGGAATTGGCGCGCAGATGCTGGGCGTAGCCCGCGGCGCGTGGGAATGCGCCGCCAAGTATGCCCAGGAGCGTACGCAATTCGGCAGGCCCATTGCAGAATTTCAGGGCATCCAGTTTCAGATCGCGCAGATGGCCACTGAGATCGAAGCGGCGCGGCTGATGGTTTATAACGCCGCGCGCATGAAGGATGCCGGCGTAAATTTTGTGAAAGAAGCCGCCATGACCAAGCTCCTCACCTCGCAGGTCGCCGAGCGCGTGACCTCGCTGGCCATCGAAATCTACGGCGGGTACGGCTTCACCAAAGATTATCCCGTAGAAAAATATTGGCGCGACGCCAAGATCGGAAAAATCTACGAAGGCACCTCAAACATGCAATTGGCAACGATTGCCAAGCTGGTGATGTCCAAGTAAGGTCAGAGGTTAGAGGTCAGATTGCAGAGGTGAAAAGCCTGGTTTTCACTTCTGCAATCTGACCTCTGACCTCTGCAATTTTCGATACTGGCTGCGGAAATACAACAGCGGCTCCCCATCCCGGACCACGACCTCTTCCACTTCCGCGATGAAGATGGTGTGGTCCCCTGCGGTTTGCGTCGAGTGTAGCCGGCACTCCAGGTACGCCAATGCTCCTTGCAGCACCGGCGTGCCCTGCGCGGTGCGATCGAAGCGAGCGCCCGCGGCCTCCGGATGCTGATGAGTCTCCGCTGACCGCGCGTAATATTCCGAGATGGCCTGCTGATCGTTGCGCAGCACGTTCACTCCAAACCGCTTCCGGGCGTGCAGATGAGCATGCGTGCGCGCGCGGTGATCCACACAAACCAGAACCAGCACCGGATCGAGCGAGACCGCGGTGAAAGCATTCGCCGTCATACCGTGGACCTCGCCGTCCTGGTCCACGGTGATGACCGTGACTCCGGTTGCGAAACATCCCATGGCGGTGCGGAAATCGCTCGCGCTAACCCTCATGCGGAATCCTTCATGCGGTTCTTTCCAATGGCCAGGTTGTATCAGGGTATGCCTTCAGGCATACCGTCAGTGCTCTGTTGCGAGAGCGCCTTTAGGCGCTGGCTGTGGCCAACTAAGATCGCTCGGCATCACTTCGCTGTAGATCTTTTCGCTGCAGCTTTGTCCAGCAGGGCCAGCAGCGGCTGCGCCGACGCCGGAGCGCTCACTTTTCCCTCCAGCACGATTTCCTTAGCGCTCAGTTCCTTTCCATATAAGTCCTTGTTGGCTCCATCGTCGGATCGCATGGTCGAACCCTCCAGCGACAATCCTGCAAACAGGCCTTTGGACCTGGAATACGACAGAATCTCCGCTTTCATGACGATATCCGTCTCCGCGGATGCAGCGCGTCCCACCGGCCCAGCCGCCACCGATGCGTCCCCGCCCAGCTTCACCTTGCTCGACATCACCGATTTTGCGCCATCCTCATTCATCACCAGCAGCACGAAGTCGGTGGCCTGCGCTCCAATCTGGAAACCGAAACTCCCGCCCTCCAACGCATACATCGCTGGTGCACTCCACGGGCCAGAAAAATCCTGCCCCTTGCGGCAGGTAATCAGTCCCCGCCCGTAGCTGCCGCCTACCCCGAACGCCGCCTTCTTTACCGACGGATAGATCACAACGCAGTCCGCCTTGCTCAACAGATCCTTGGGAATTCCGTCCGGCATGCCGAGGATTTCCTTCATCACCGTCCCGGCTTCAGTGATGCGCTCGTTTTCCTTCCTCTGTCCCATGGCTGGCACTACGCAAGCCAGCATGAGGATTCCCAGCAGCACCTTGTTCGTCATAGACCAGTTCTTCATATACGCTCCTTTGATCGATGATAAATACAAGATGACGAAAGAAGACAGACGATAGACGCGCGGCCTACTTCCCGTCCGCCCGTGGAGCCGCCATATCTTGCGGGAAGCTCTTCAGCGCCACTTCGAGCGAGCGGGAAGAAGTTTTCTTCGTTTCGTCGGTTGTGTTCTCGATTAGAGTTCCCTTCAGTACATAATATGCTTCGTCGGCCCGGCTCTTACCCTCACCGCGCTCGATCGTCCCATGAAATTCGAACCATACACTGTGCACCGTCTCGGTGGTAAACACAAGTTGATTGCCCTCGAGTTTTCCCGACTTGAAAAAGTGATCCACAAAAACGCCTCGATCGCTTTCCGAGTCGCTGTAGCGCGAAACAAATCCTGTTACCCGCCCCTGGTCTTCGACCGTCACTTGCACAAACTCGCCGTCGCGCAAAAAACCGTACATGCCTGAGTAATCCGCCGCAGCGGTCTGCCCGCCCGCAATCACCACAGCAAGAAGAACGAAGCATACATTTGACAGCGCGTGAAAGCAGGTACTGTGGATCGGCATCGTCACCTCGAAACTTTCAGTATAGGTCACGAAATTGTTTTCAGCCCCGGAGGGGCGTCTGCCAATAGCCCAGCGCTTCAGCGCTGGGACAAGCGGAAAAAAAGCGACTCAAGTCCCGGAGGGACGACTGAGTTCTCATGCGCGAACCTCTGCGTTTGGGGAAAGGTAGTGCGACCCTAGCCCGCCACGGCTTCTTCCAATCTGCAGTCCTCCGCCGGCTTGTCGGGTCTTAGCCCCATAAATACAGGCGCTCGCAGCTTCATCCCGCCTTCCGCGGTTTCGTGAGTCCACTCCGCGAACTTGATTTCGGCGACCAGTTCCGGACGCACGAAGTGAACCTTCCGCAACCCGCCAATCTCGCCGTAAAACGGATTCTGTTTCGTTGTGAGCGATTGCAAAGCAGCGAAGATTTCCCGAAGCATCTTCTGATCGAAGCCGGTGCCAACCTGGCCGACGTGGATGAGACGTCCCTTCTGGTCGTACAAGCCGAGCACAAGCGCGCCGAAATATTCGCGGCTCCCCTCCGGGTCAGTGTAGCCTCCAATGACGCATTCCTGGCTCTGCGTGATTTTGATCTTAAGCCAGTTGGTCGACCGCTTTTCTTCATAAATACTGTTGCGCTTCTTGGCGACGATGCCTTCCAGTTCGCGCTTTTTGGCGGCTGCGAACAGATCAAGGCCTTTCTCGTCATAGTGGTCGGAAAATTGAATAACCTCGCCAGCCACGATTATTTCTCGCAGCAAGCGCTTGCGTTGTTCGAGGGCAACGCGGCGCAAGTCAAGTCCATCAAGATAAAGCAGGTCGAAAGCGTAATAGATGACCGGCACGCGTTCGCGCCGTTCGAGACGGCGTTGGCCAGGATGGAATCCGGTGCGCTGCTGCATCAGGCTGAACGACGGCCGGCCCTTGTCATCGAGCGCCACGATCTCTCCGTCAAGGATGGCGCGCTCTGCCTTGACGAATTGCGCCAGGCTTTGGAGTTCGGGAAACTGCGCCGTGAGATCGTTCTGATTGCGCGACATCAAACGAATCCGACCGCCATCGAGGAAGGCAAGGGCGCGGTAACCGTCCCATTTGATTTCGAACAGCCAGCCCGGATCGTTGAACGCCTTGGCGGCGGAGGTTGCCAGCATGGGGTGTATGACCGTGGGCATGTGCCCCGGCTCCGCGCCGGGGAGGGCTTGAACCACAGAGGACGCGGAGTTCGCGGAGGATTTGTTGCTTCTTGATCTGGATGTGGAGTCCTTGGGCGCAACATTGGAAGCGGTCGCGTGAGAAGGGCTTCGCGCAGCCCGTTTTTGGTTCTTGCCATTGCTTTTCTCCGCGTCCTCAGCGCCATCTGCGGTTAGTGCTTTTCGCTTCAAGTCAGCGCGCGCGATGGCGTCCGCCAGCCACGCCGCCTTTACCTTCCCGCGCGACGCCGGACGGCTGCTTTTCCATTCCGCCGAGCCTTTATCGCCGGCAATCTGCGCCATAGTGCGACCGGTGAGAATAGATGTGTCGTACGCGTCGATGTTGAATCCCGCGACCGCGTGATCGTCTTTTTTCTTGATCAGCAGCCACTCGTTCCCTTTGCTTCCCGCCCGGCCCTTGATGTGCACGAGCGCGAAATCTCCCTTGAGCCGTTTTCCTTTCAGACGGAACTTGAGATCGCCTTTCGCCAGCATGGCAGCAGCTTCTTTGTCAGTGCCCGGAACATACTCGCCTTTGACAGGCACCGGCGACAGCGGTTTCCACGTGCCTGTGTCCCAAACCATCACCGTGCCGCCGCCATAATTGCCTTCGGGGATGATGCCTTCAAAATCGTAGTACGACACCGGATGATCTTCGACCTGCATCGCCAGCCGCTTGTCGGCAGGGTCGAGCGACGGCCCTTTGGGCACAGCCCACGACTTCAGCACGCCTTCCATCTCCAGTCGAAAATCGTAATGCAGACGCGTAGCGTCGTGGCGCTGAACCACGAAACGGTGCCGCGATTGTTTTTCGAGCTTGGGCCGAGGCTCGGGCGTTTCCTCAAAACGCCGTTTTCGTTTGTACTCGTCAAGCGACATGGCGGCTATTGTAATGCCGAGAGGCTCGTGTGGGGACGGGCGCCTCGCCCGTCCAAGCCGAGCGAAGCTCGGCTAGTGCCTGCACCCATACCAACTTTGGATTCGCTACGGCGACCCATCACCCGTCAGACTGCGAACCCGAAGCCGTATACTGTTCCCGTTTCTGAGGAGCGATTCATGAACCGGTTCACGCGACCTGGAAGTCTGCACGCTATTTTTGCTTTTATTTTGCTAACCGCGCCCCTTTTGCAAGCCCAGACCCCTGCGCCAATCTCGGCCGCGCTGCGCGAGAAAGTCGACGCCATCGTCCGCCAGGCGCTGACCACGACCGGTGTTCCAAGCGCGTCGATCGCCATCGTGCAAGGTGGAGCGATCGCCTATCTTCAGGCCTATGGCGACGGCCGCATCGAGCCCCACACGCCGGCGCTGTCTTCCATGCGCTACAGCATCGGTTCCATCAGCAAGCAGTTTACGGCAGCCGCAGTCCTGCTGCTGGCGCAACAAGGCAAGCTTTCGCTCGACGATCCGGTGGCTCGATTCGTGCCCAACCTCACCCGCGGCAACGAAGTCACGATTCGCGAATTGCTCTCGCACACGTCCGGCTATCAGGACTTCTGGCCACAAGACTATGTTCCGCCCTTCATGCTACAGCCCATCACGGCTGACAAGATTCTCGACCAGTGGGCACGCAAGCCGCTCGATTTCGATCCCGGAACCGAGTGGCAATACAGCAACACAAATTTCGTAATTGCAGGCCTGATTGTGGAGAAGGCGAGCGGCGAGCCCCTGCTGCAATTCTTGAGCGAGCACATCTTCGCGCCGCTCCGCATGAAGGGCGTCATGAACATCGACCAGAATCGACTCACCGACACCGACGCGACCGGCTACCTGCGCTATGCCATTGGCCCATTGCGGCCGGCTCCGAAAGAAGGAAAAGGCTGGCTGTTTGCCGCTGGCGAACTGGCCATGCCCGCCGAAGATCTGGCGAAATGGGATATCAGCATGATCAATCAAAGCGTGCTCCAGCCCGCCTCCTACGCCCAGATGGAAAAAGAAGTTGAACTCAAGAACGGCATGGGAACGCGCTACGGCTTGGGCGTGGACGTAAGGCAGGAATTCGGGCAGCGCGCCATCGAGCATGGCGGCGAAGTCTCCGGTTTTACCGCGCAGAATACGGTCTTTCCCGACGCCCGCATGGCGGTGGTCGTGCTCGTCAACGAGGATTCGGCCGCAGCCTCGGGTGACATCGCCCGCAATATCGCGGCCCTGCTTTTCCGCGAGGCCGATGCCGGCAAGCAGGAAGATCAGTCGCACGAAATTTTCGCGGCCTTGCAGCAAGGTAAGATCAATCGCGCTTTGTTCACTGACAATTGCAACAGTTACTTCACCGAACAGGCTCTGCAAGATTTCGCCAGCAGCCTGGGGCCGCTGGGATCGCCGACAGAGTTTACGCAGACCAACAAGCAGGATCGCGGAGGCATGACGTTCCGCTCGTTCGAAGTGCACTTTCCGCAAAAGACGGTCATGGTTTGGGAACGAATCATGCCCGACGGGAAGATCGAGCAGTATCAGGTAGGCGCGAAATAACCGGCAAATATGCCACAAATCGTTTTGGGTAGGGCACGGCTTCAGCCGTGCCATTTGGGACCTGGGAAAATGCGGGCTTTAGCCCCTGAGGGAGCAGCGGTTAACTAGATGGGCCGCGAATATCCTGACAATCCGCTGGTGGGAGTTGGTGCCGTGATTGTCGAGGAGAACCGCGTTCTGCTGATCCGCCGCGGACAGCCACCGCTGCTCGGCGAGTGGTCGCTCCCCGGCGGCGTCCTCGAATGCGGGGAAACTCTTCGTGAAGCGGTGGCGCGCGAAGCTCGCGAGGAAACCGGATTGCTGGTCGAGACTGCCGAGATGCTGGGCGTGTATGAGCGTGTGATCCGAGACGATGAGCGCCGAGTGCGGTATCACTATGTGTTGGTTGATTTCCTGTGCCGTCCCGTTGGCGGCGATCTCAAGGCAGGAAGCGATGCGGCGGATGTCCGCTGGTTCACGCGTGAAGAATTGCCGGCGCTGAATCTCGCATATGATGCCAACGATGTAGTGCTCAAGGGACTGTCAAGGACATGAAGCCGCCCGGTTGTGTGGGGACGGGCGCCTCGCCCGTCCAAGCCGAGCGAAGCTCGGCAGTTGCCTATGTTCATAGCAATGCCGCGTTCGTTTTAATCCGCCATCTTGGCCACATGCACCGGAAAGCCCGTCCGCGGCAGCAGCGACGTTAACTCGAATACCTTGAAGCCGTCACCGGTGATTTCCGTCTGGCGATAGAGCCCGGGCTCAGTTTCGGCGGTTTCGTGGCGGCCTTCCAGATCATTGAGAAACTTCTGCGCATCTCTGAGGCTGGCCTCGCCGCCTTTGGCACGCGTCACCACCGCCTCGGTGGCGTAGGAGCGCACCAGCTTCGGCCAATACTTTTGCAGCAGCTGAGTGCTGGCAAAAATGTCGGCCCAGACAATTTCTCCGTTCACCGCGACCACAACGCCCACCGCATTCTTGTCCCGCAGTTGCCGAATCACGCTTTCATAGTTGCGCTCCACTGGTTCGGCGACCTTATCCACCTGTTTTTGCACTTCCTTGTTGTCCATAACCTGCGCGTACGAGGTCGTCGCGTTGACTGCGGGAGCGGCGCCGGTAAGCTCTACGGCGTCCGACATGGCGTGCTGCGAAGTTCGGACGCTGTCCCACACTTGCTGCTGATCTTTCGCAGCCATCGCCTTGCTGCGCACCACGGGCGCAGCCAGAAGACCGTTCACCACCCCCGGTGCGTTGTTGAATTCATACTTGCCGTTCGCCGGCACCCAACGTCCGGGCTCGACGCAGAAGACGCTGAGGTCCACCGGGTCGCTCTCCGCGGGGACGATGCGGTCTTTGCCAATCACGCGATCCTGCTTCCCGCCGGTAACTATCTCGCCTGCGAGGAGTAATAACGGCCGCTTCGAGTTATTCACCAGGACCAGTTGATTAACTTGCGCGCCGCGCACATACGTGGGATGCCCGATTGACGGTTCGCCGGGGCGGTGACGGATGAGACCACGCGCCTGATCCGCCTCCGTAACCACAACTTCGCCGCTGCGCAAGCCTTCATCAAGGGTAAGAAACTCTGCTGTGTCATACGACCTGCCAGCGACCACGGGAAATACGGTTAAGTTGCCGCTGCGAATCGGGCCGAGCAGCGAGTAGCCCGCGGCTGGCGTTACCTCGCCCGCTTGCAACATACATGGAACCACAACCGCCGCCGTAACTAACAGAACGACTCCAGCAACCCCGATGAGTAGCCGCATAATTGATCCTCCCCGGCAGTAAAGACACCGCCCCTGTGGGAACGGGCGCCTCGCCCGTCCAAACCGAGCGAACCGGGGTCCCCGCCAAGCCCGGTTTTGGCTTGGCGGGATGAAGGAGCTCGGCAGCTGGTTCGAGTGTGCCGAGGAACACAGCCGCGAGTCTTCCGTCGGTGCCTCTCTCTGCTCGCTGATCGAAGAACGTACGATTTCTTCTTCCTTGCGTCCAAATAATTGCTAGCATCAAGGGGGACATGCCACGCCCTGCCCAATCCGGCCTGGGAGCAGACTCCGCCACGGTTCTTTACGAGCGCAGCGGGGCTGCGGCTTACGCCGTGAGCGCCGAGCAGTTCGCGGCCATCCTCGATGAAATTCTGCGCAAGTATCTTCTGATGAATTCGGCCCACGCTTCCGCACAGCAGAAAGCTGACTTCTGCGCCGCTCTGCGTCTCGAAGAACTGGTGCTGGCGCGCGCTTGTGCGGCGGGAAACGAGCGGGCGTGGCAGGACTTCATCAGCCGCTACCGGCAGAAGCTGCACAATATGGCGTTGCCCATTACGCGCGACGGCGCACACGCCGCGGAGCTGGCCGATTCCCTGTTCGCCGATCTGTACGGTGTGAACGCGCGCGATGGAGTCCGCCGTTCCAAGCTCGTCTTCTATACCGGCCGCGGTTCGCTCGAAGGCTGGTTGCGCACCGTGATGGCGCAGGAGTTTATTAATCGCTATCGCAAGCAGAAACGCACGGTCAGTCTGGAAGAGCAAACAGAAGACGGGGTGCAGTTTGCGGCCGCGGTCCCTGAACCGGCGTGCGCTTCCGATCAACATCTGGAAGCGGCCACCGATGAAGCCCTCGCAGAACTCTCGTCTGAAGACCGGTTTACTCTGGCGTCTTATTATCTGGATGGGCGGACGCTTGCCGAAATCGCACGCACCCTGGGGTTGCACGAATCAAGCGTCAGCCGGCGGCTGGATCGGCTCTCCACCGGCCTCCGGAAGCGCATTCTTGCAGGGCTCCGTGCACGCGGAATGAGTCACGCCCAGGCCACGGAAGCCTTGGAAACCGACGTCCGCGACATCCAGTTGAATTTACGCTCTCGCTTGGCGCAAGATTCAGGGGCGAAAACGTTCCCTGAGAGAAAGGTTCCGGCGCCAGGCACCGGCGAGGGAAGCGCACACTAGCAGTCTGTGCCACAAATAGGGTCTGTATCAGGGTATGCCTTCAGGCATACCATAAGTGCTGCGTTATGAGTCGCCTTTAGACGCTGGTTGTGGACGCTGGAGTTGCTGCTAAGTATAAGAAAGAAAGATGACGGAAGTCCCCAAAATCGTGCATGACCGCCTGCGGGCCGCTTTGCCGAACCAGTCCGTAGCCGTGGGATTCCATCCCGATGCGAACCTGCTGACGGCTTTTGCCGAACAGGCGCTCTCCTCAACCGAGCGTGAAGCCGTGCTCGAGCACCTGGCGCGTTGTGGAGACTGCCGTGAGTTAATCGCTCTGGCGCTTCCGGCTATGGACACGGTGACAGCTCCACCTGTGGCTGAAGCGGAGCGGGCAACGGCCTCGCGGACGGGAGGGCTCCGGTCACGGAAGCTAGCCTTTGCCTGGTTTAGTCTGCGCTGGGCTGCGCTAGCAGCGGGAGTTATCGTGGCTGCCGCCGTGCTTCTGCTGCATCCGGGAAAGCTGAACCAGACAACGCAGCCTCCGGTAAACTCGCAGGTCGCAACCAATGCGCAGCCAATTTCCGGTCCGCAGATCGCGTCAGCACCCCTGGCATCGCCAGCAATGGACCCATCAGCGATGTCGGCTAAGCTTGCCGCAGCCCCACTGAAGTCCGAATTGCGGTTGTCGAAGAAACTCAAAGCGGGGCAGGCTGTGACGCCATCGCTTCACGCGGAGTCCGGAATACTACTGGCGGAAAACAAGAGTACCGGCAACAGACAGGATTTGAAGCAGGCGGACAAGTTGTCAGCGCCTTCATCGGCCGGAGCCCAGGCCCTCAATTACAACGCACCCAACATTCCAAGGTCGAGTGAAGCCGTCGAGGTTACTGCCGAATCCCCAGCCGTGCAGGCAGAGGTCTTCTCCGACGTGGCGCAAAACGCGCGAGACATTACAAAGGCAAAGCCAGCATCGCAAGCTGTAGCAGGCCAGACGCTGGACGGTTTCCCGGCGGCTGTTGGTGCAGTTCCTCCGCAGGGCAGGAGCATGATGTCAATGGCGAAGTTGGCAGCACCTTCCAGCCCAACTCGGGCACGAAATGTTACCTGGATGATTGCGGCGGGCGTTCTGCAACGGTCAATGGATAGCGGTCAGAGCTGGCAACCTGCATTGCATGCGGATCATCCATTGTTGTGCTATGCCAGTCACGACCAGGATGTATGGGTCGGTGGCTCGGCAGGCACGCTGTTCCATTCCATCGACGGCGGCGTGACTTGGTTGCCGGTGCAACCTTCCATCAAATCCCAGCCCCTTACCTCCGACATAACTCATGTTGATGTGCGCGCCTCGGCAGGAGTCGTAATTTCCACCAGTGACCATGAAATCTGGAGCAGTGCGGACAACGGAAAAACCTGGGAGAAGAAGTGATCCGGCCGTTTCTGGCCTTTTGCCTTGCCACTTCTCTCGCAGCCGACAGTTTGGCGCAACAGCCATAAGAGATAGCGCCTGGTAACTCCAAGAATGCGATTACCTAAGTACATGACCCGCAGTACTCAGGGATAAGCTCTATATTACGAAAGTGCCGTTTACTGTAGACCCACACGGCCCTAGGATAGGCATGTGGTTTGGCAGTTCTGGGGGAGGGCTGCCGGAGACGCCCTGAGCTTCAACGCTCAGGGCGTTCTTTATTTGCCCGCAAACATGTCCTGAAGCCATATGACTTCATACGCGGGCAGCCGCGGCAATCGCTCTCCGCATCGACACCCTGCGCAGAACTTCCGGCGCGATGCCGCTCAGCGGAAAAATGTGATCCGCCAGGCTGGCAGCAACCACACTCCCGGGCATGCCCCAAACCACCGAGGAGTCTTCATCCTGAACCAGGACCTCCCCGCCCGCCTCCCGTATGATGCCCGCGCCTTGCGTGCCGTCCGACCCCATGCCGGTTAGCACTACTGCCAGCACATTTGCTCCGTAGGTTTGCGCCACCGAGCGGAACAACACATCCACTGCAGGACGGCAGGAATTTTCCTGTGGATTACGGTTCAGGCTCAGCAGGAAATCAGTTCCCTTGCGCGTTACCGTCATGTGATGGTCCCCGGGTGCAATCCACACCTGACCCCGCTGCAGTTTCTGCCCCTCCCTGCCTTCCCGCACCTCGAGCGGCGCCAGCGTATTAAGACGCTCAGCCAGCAGGCGCGTAAACAGTGGCGGCATGTGCTGCACGATCACGATGGGCACAGGAAGATCCGCGGGCAAATGCGGAATCAGTTCAGAGAGCGCCCCTGGTCCGCCGGTCGACGTGCCGATGGCGATCACATCGATCCGCGGCTCGGGACGAACCGAGACGGGAGTGGACACCAGCCTGGGCTGTGACCGCGGCGCGTGCTCCGCGCACAAAGCTTTGATCTTTTGAAGCAATTCCTTCCGCACCCGCTCGTGCGCGCGTTCCGGAGTCTCTCTGTAGGAGGGTTTGGCGACATAGTCACTCGCGCCCCGCGCCAGCGCATCCAGGGTTGCCGTTGCACCACGCTCGGTAAGAGCACTGAACATAATCACCGGTAACTTCGCATACAGTTTGCGGATCTCGACCAGGGCTTCCATTCCATTCATCCCTGGCATGTCAACATCGAGCGTGACCAAATCTGGCTTGATTTCCAGGATCCGGGCCAGCGCCTGCCTGCCGTTTCCCGCCGTGCCGGCGACGACGATCTCCGCATCGGATGCCAGCAGATCACTGAGCAGCTTTCGAAGAATTGCCGAATCATCGACAATCAGTACGCGAACGGGTCGCATGTCTCCTGTCCTGAAGCGCTGCCGGTCTTAAGGGCTTCCACGACACTGCTGTGGCTCGCAGTTGTCGACCAGAGACTCCTCGACCATGTCGCCGGAATCATTCATCGCGAATACCCTTTCCATCGGCGCGGCCTGTTCTCGCTTGAGCACAGAGGTGCCGGGCCGCTCGCGATTTCGCGCGCTGCAATTGAACGTGTCGTGGGGACTTCAGGGAGGGGCGAAGAATCCATCGCCCGGACAGGGAACTTGATATTCTTCCCAAAAGAATTCGAAACTTCGGAAGGGTCACGCCCAGAGCGAAATCAGCCGAGCATAAAGTTACTCAATCGTCTTATACGGAGTAAGAGACATCGTCATTGGCCGCACCTTGCACCGTGCCTTCCGCCGCGGCGTTGCCGTTAGACTTACTGCCGCGTCGCATGGCGACGATGCCGGTGCGCACCATCTCCAATACACCGTACGGACGCAGCACTTCAATCAAACCATCGATCTTGTCTTCTCCGCCGGTGATTTCGATGGTCAAGGACTCGTGTGAAACATCGACCACACGCGCGCGAAACACGCTGGCGAGTTCCAGCACATGGGAGCGCGCTTCGTGCGTGGCCGCCACCCGGATCAAAGCCAGGTCGCGGACGATGGCCGGTTGATTGGTAATGTTCTCAACCAGCAGCACGTTCACGAGTTTGTAGAGATGGGCTTCGATGCGGCGGGCCTGGTCGCGGTCGGCGTCGACGGTAATGGTCATGCGCGACACCTCTGGTTTTTCAGTCCGTCCCACCGTCAGCGAATCGATATTGAAGGCGCGACGGCGAAACAAAGATGCCACGCGCGTAAGCACGCCCGGCTTATTCTCAACGTAAACCATGAAAGTATTCAGCATAGGTGTTTGGTCGTCTTTCGTTCTTAGCTAGAAGCCAATAGCCAGCAGCCAGTAGCGCATTATCAGTCCTCAGCCGTCTCCACAATCGGACTCGGCCGCCGAATCATGTCATGCAGCGCAGCCCCGGCCGCCACCATCGGATAAACCGTGTCTTCCTGTTCCACCTTGAAATTGATCAGCATCGGCCCCTGGTGCTGGCGCGCGGCTTCCACCGCGGGCACCACCTGCGAGCGCGTCGAGACGGTCATGCTCCGGATGCCGTAAGCCTCGGCTAACTTGGCGAAGTCCGGATTCAGCAGGGGCGTTGCAGCGTAGTTGCGGTCGTAGAAAAATTCCTGCCACTGCCGCACCATGCCGAGAAATCCGTTGTTGATGATGGCGATATGGATCTTCAGATTTTCCTGCACGATCGTCGCCAGTTCGCACATGGTCATCTGAAATCCGCCATCGCCCACCACCACCCAAACTTCTTTTTCGGGACAAGCGACTTTCGCGCCGATTGCGGCGGGCAAAGCGAACCCCATCGTGCCTAACCCGCCCGAGGTAATCAGCGATCGCGGATGCTCATGCTTGTAATACTGCGCCTCCCACATCTGGTGCTGGCCAACGTCGGTGACAACGATCGTGTTGCCGTCGCGCGTCTGGTGCCACAAATCATTGATCACATGCGCCGCATAAAGATGGCCGCTGTCGGGCAGATTCTGGATGTCACGCACCGCGGAATCGCCTTTCAGCTTGTCAATCGAATCCAGCCACTCACTGCGATCAATGGATTCGACATGCGGCAACAATTCCAGCAAAACTTCCCGCAAGTCGCCGACCAGCGGAACATCGACCTTGACGTTCTTGTTGATCTCCGCCGGATCGATCTCGATGTGGATCTTTTTTGCGTTCGGAGCGTAATTCTTCAGGTTGCCGGTAACGCGGTCGTCGAAGCGCATGCCGAAAGCCAGCAGCAGATCCGCTTCTTGAATGGTATGGTTCACCCAGGCTTCTCCGTGCATACCCATCATGCCCAGATTCAGCGGATGCGACGCCGGAAACGCGCCCAGGCCAAGCAGCGTGAGCGCAACCGGGATTCCCGCCCGCTCGGCAAAATCGCGCACCTCGCGCATGGCTCCAGAAACGATGATGCCGTGCCCCGCGAGAATCACGGGCCGCTTCGAATTGTGGATCAACTCCAGCGCCTGCTCATACTCCTCCGGAGCCGGCGAAAGGTCGGGACGGTAACCCGGCAATTGCGGCTTGGCCGCTTCCCAATCAAACTCGCACGTACCCTGCTGTGCGTCTTTAGTAATATCCACCAGCACCGGCCCCGGACGCCCCGACCGCGCCACGTAGAAAGCTTCCCGGATGGTCCGCGCCACTTCGCAGGCGTGCGTCACCAGATAATTGTGCTTCGTGATCGGAAGAGTCACGCCTGTAATGTCGGTTTCCTGAAACGCATCCGACCCAATCAGCTTGCTGCCCACCTGGCCGGTGATGCAGACGATCGGGATGGAATCGAGCATGGCGGTGGCGATTCCCGTGACCATGTTGGTCGCTCCCGGCCCTGAGGTTGCGACCGCAACTCCCACCTCTCCGCTGGCGCGGGCATAGCCGTCCGCCATGTGGGTCGCGCCCTGTTCGTGGCGCACCAGTACATGATGAATCTTGCTATGCTTCAAGGCGTCATAAGCAGGCAGAATGGCTCCGCCCGGATAACCAAAGACGACCGTCGCGCCTTCCCGCTCCAGGCATTCCCAGAGAATGCTGGCGCCGGTCATGGTCTTCGTCTTCCCTGTGTTCGGTGCGCTTTTCGGATCCGTCATAAAGAAGTCCTTACCAGTCAGTGATGCAAATCCATCCCCGGAGGGGTGAACCAGCTTAGCGCAGCGCTTCAGCGCTCTCCCAGAAACGACAAAACCCACCGTGCCAACTGGCAGGTGGGATTCGAGAGCACTTACGATTTCCTGCTTTTCAGCTCACCCTTCCCCCGCACCGAGTTGGATTAGCATACTCGTACCCCCGGAATTCAAAAGCGAATTCGAAGGAGACCCCATCCATTCGTCACGGTTGCACCAAAGCGTTAAAAGATAGTACTCGACCGACCGTCCGGTTGGCAACCATCCCCATCAGAGCCTTCGAAAATTTTCTTTTTCCTCTATGTATGAAATATGGAAGAAATTGGATGAGAGGGGACGGATGTTTACTACCTGGTACCCCTACCCCTCTTCTCCCGGTCTTCTGGAATCATGGGGTTGGCGGGAATTCTTCTACTCGGTCTTTGATTCTAAAAGACTTATATCAAAGTATTCCAGAATAAGGACTTACTTGATTCCTTGCCGCGCTTCAGTGTTCGAAGTGGGGTAAAGCGTGTCAAGGGGAAGATTCCTTCGCCTATCCACCCTCTGTGCTAGCGGGACGGGCGAGGTCGCCCGTCCCCACACTGACTCGGCGTTACAGCCCCGGGCCCTCCGGATATGTCGGCAAGTCTGGAGGCCTTGGCGGCAGTTTCTTGGGATTGGCCTTGATCTCGTCCATCAGCATCTCTACCGCTTTTTCCAGTTGTGGATCTTGTCCCTTCAAGACCAGGTCTGGGGGATTGTCCACGACGACGTCGGGTTGCACGCCGCGGTTTTCGATCACCCACTTGCTGTCCATTCCATACAACGAGAATTCCGGGCGCGTGATGTAGCCGCCGTCCATCAGCTCTATTTCACCGCGAATGCCGCGCACTCCGCCCCAGGTCCTTTCGCCGATCAGCGGTCCCAGTTTGTATTGCTTGAACATGTAGCTGAAAATGTCTCCATCGGACGCGGCGTAGTGATTGGTCACACAGGCCATGTATCCGTAAAAGGCATTCTGGCGCCGTGACGGCTCAAAGTTGCGGGCCGCATCCATGTTGACCAGAATGCGCCGCAAGCGCTCGAAGACGAGCTCGTCGACGAAGCCGCCACCGTTGTAGCGGACGTCGAAGATGATGCCTTCCTTGCGAATCTGCGGGAAGTACTGCTTGACGAATTCGTTGAGTCCGGCGTCGCCCATGTTTTGCAGGTAGACATAGCCGATGCGGCCGCCGCTGGCTGCGTCCACCTTCTTGCGGTTGGTCTCGATCATGTTCAGCTCCCGCAAGCTGTATTCGTCGGCAATCGGCTTCACCACCACCTTGCGCGCGCCGTCGGCCGTGGGCTTCGAATTGACGGTGAGCGTGACCACCTCGTTGGCCGTATTCACCAGCAGTTCGTCGGGAGTCTGCGGAGCGCGCAGTTCGCGCCCGTTGATCGCGAGCAGGTAATCGCCTTCCTTCACATTGACGCCCGGCTCGGTTAACGGAGAACGGGCGTGCGCATCCCAATTCTCGCCGGAAAAGATTTTCTTGATGCGGTACATGCCGCTGGCCGCGTCGGTTTCATAGTCCGCGCCCAACAGTCCGACATTCACGGGATGCGGATCAGGAAAATCGCCTCCACCCACATAAGTGTGCGAGTTCGAGAGTTCCCCAATCATCTCGCCCATGATGTAAGTCAGCGAATAACGATCGGCGACGTAGGGGAGTAACTGAGCGTATTGATCTTTGATCTTCTGCCAATCCACTCCATTCATCGAGGGCTCAAAAAAGTAATCGCGTTCCTGCCGCCACACTTCGTTGAAAATTTGCTTCCATTCCTGCGGAGGATCGACTTCAGCGCGCATGCCCTCCAGTTTGAGCGCGCCATCGCCAACCTTGTGTAGCGGTTCGGGAACCTTGGAATCTGGGCCCGGCAACTTGGTCTCGATAATTCCTACCGGACCATCCTCCTCGGCCCGGTACAACAGCTTCGAACCGTCACGGGAAAGGGCGAAGCGGTCTGCACCATCCAACAGCACTTTGTCTTTGTGCTCTTTTAAATCGTAGGCATGAATCGCCCGATTTTCTCCGGCCAGCGGTCCCGACAACCCTTGTATGGGCGAAGTCGAGTAGTAGATCGCGTCTTTGGAGGCATCGAAGTTGCGAATCACCGCGGGTGGAACGGCCAGCGCCACGATCCGGTTCTGGATGCCATCCAGATCAATCTTGAAGATTTTCGGAGGCTCCTTGGTTTCGGTCTGCGCCTCTTTTTCTTCCGTCTTCTCTTCCTTCTTGTTCGGCGTCTGCTTTGCGTTCTTCTTGTTCTCTGGCGCCGGCGCGACCGCCTCCGGCTCTTCGGTCTTCATCTTTACCTTCACCTCGTCGCTCAAGGCCGGGAAAGGCGAAGGCTCATCCGCCGTCAACGTGACCACATAAACCCGCGTCGTTTTCGGATTGGCAAACTCGAAGTCGACGCTACCCAGCACTTCGTTGTAGTCGCGATCAGAAAGGAAGTACAGGTATCGCTTGTCGGGATCGAATACCGCGCCGTAACTATTATTAAGGGTCGAGGTCACGGCCGTGATCTTGTGGTCGGCTAACCCGTAGAGATACACCACGGAATAGCCGGATTCCAGATTCTTGTCGTAAGCCAGCCACTTACTATCGGGAGACCAGCTGTAATTCTGAATTTCGAAGAACTTCCCGCGATCCACTTCGACCGGCTTCTTTTCTTTGATGTCGACATACCAGAGTTTCAGGTCCTTGTCGGCCCAGGCGATCTTCGAGCTGTCCGGAGACCACACTGGCTGGAACATGAATCCCTTGTGTCCGCTGGTGATCGGCTCTTCCGGGCTCAATCCGTCTTGCGCAGCGATGTAAATTTCATCTTCACCAGTGCGGTCGGAAACGTAGGCGATCCATTGTCCATTGGGCGACCACGACACCTTTTGTTCGCGAACCCCGGGAGAATGCGTCAGATTGCGGATGCTTCCCTCTTTAGCGGGAACGGTGAAAATTTCTCCGCGCGCCGCAAATACGGCTCGCTTTCCGTCGGGCGAGATGTCGAAGTCGGTAATCTGCCGGCGCGCGTCTACCCAGTGCTTCATGGCGTGATCGCGGTCGCCGTTCACATAGACGGTCAGTTTCTTCGGTTGGCGGGTCTGTAGGTCAAAAGTGTAGAGGTAGCCGCCCTTCTCGAAAATAATCGCGTCGGGGCCAAGGCTCGGCCACATGACGTCGAAGTCGTCGAATTTGGTGAGTTGCTCGACCTGCTTGCTGCCCTGGTCGTAGCTGTAGAGATTGAGCCGGTGTTCGGGCCCGCGGTCGGAAGTGAAATAAATCGTGTTCCCGCGCCACATCGGAAACGTGTCGGTGTAATCGGTGTGCGGGATAACGCCATCTACAACATTATTCTTGAGGTCGTAGATGGTGATGTCCTGCGCCAAGCCGCCGGTGTAGCGTTTCCACTGCCGGAAGTTGCGGAAGATCCGGTTGTAAGCGATCTTCATGCCGTCGGGTGAGAACGAAAGCAGGCCGCTTTCATCCATGCACATGGGCTGAGGCAGTCCACCCTCGATGCTCACCATATAGGGGCGCTTGATCCAGCCGTTCGAAGCGTCACGGCGCGAAAGGAAGATGACGCTCTTGCCATCCGGCGTCCAGCCAATCACCTGATTGAGCACACCCATGCGATCGTTGAGCTGGTGCGCCGAGCCCTGATAGAAGGTCAATTGCTTCGGCTGACCGCCATCGGACGACATGACGTAGACATTGAAGTTGCCATCGTACTGGCCGGTGAATGCCAGCCACTTTCCATCCGGCGAGAACTTTGGAAATAGTTCCCGCCCGGGATGTGAAGTAATGCGGCGAGCTGTGCCTCCCGCGCTTGACGCCAGCCAGAGGTCACCTCCATACATGAAGGCAATTTTGTCTTTATAGATGTCGGGAAAACGGAGCAAGCGGCCTTCTTGTGTTTCCTGCGCTGCAGTCAGGAAGGCACTGCCGATGACACAACCGAGAAAAATGGCCGCGAAAAAACTTCGGATAGAAATCATAAGGGATCCTCTTGGAGATTCTTTTGCGGAAACAGTTAGCGGACGGGAATCCATTTCGACAAGCGGATTGTACCAGCCCGCGCGCCACGGATTCGAATACTAAATATGTTTCACGGGCTTGGCGTGTTGACTGCCTCGCGCAGCGCATCCTGGCATCTGCCCGCGGCGGTCAACACTTTGTCAAAGGCTGTTTCTGTGCGAAGTTTTGCCAGCAGCGGATCGGAGAGTAGATTCGAGTACGCGCAATAATTCTGCTCGACCGCGCTCTGCAGAAGGTGGAGAGCGGCTTGTTTCTTGCCGCAGTAGCCGAACAGCGCCCCCTGGTAGTACCAGGTCTCGGCGTCAGGTTCGGTGGGCAGGCTGGTTTCCGCTTCCTGCGCCATCCGGTCGAGGTCCGCGGCTGGCCGCAACTGCAGGCAAGCCTCGAGCAGATCGCGGTGATAGCGCGGAGTGCTCGGCATGAGTTTCACGGCCTGGCGCGCTTCCGCAATCTTCCCCTCGCGCAGCAGAATCGACGGCATGACATACGCGGCCCACTCCGAGCCTTCATCCAGGCGGACAAAATCCCTGGCCCGCTCCATCTTGCCCAATTCCATGAAGGCCCAGGCACAAGAACGAAAAGTATAGTTACCCGGATCCAGCGCTATCGCCGTATCGCATTCACTCGCCGATTGCTCTAACATCCCGGCGTAACGATAGACATAGCCAAGCGCGAAGTGGGCTTCGGCACTCTCCGGACGACGCTTGACCAGCGCCTGCGCCGCCTGGTAGGCCTTGCCCAGTTCGCCTCGCTCCACCCGGTTGGCGATCAGCTGGCGAGCGGCCGTGAGCCGATTCGGATCGAGTTCCAGGGCACGTTCGCACGCTTGGTTGGACCGCTGGAACATTGGCTCGCCGCCATCGGAATAGTCCGCGTCAAAGTAGCAGCGCCATCCGAGTTGTTCCCACGCCGGCGCGTAGGTCGGGTCCACGGCGACCACATGCTCCAGCACCGCGATCGCATCCTTATTCGGCCCGGCATCATGAGGCAGCGCCAGGCTGTGCAGGTAGAGATCGTAGGCTTCCGCGTTTTTCGGGCGCGTCCCGGTATCGAGAAAACCGCCGGTCGCGCCCAGCGCCGGCAGCAACCCCTGCCGTATCTGGGCCGCCATCTGCGCTTGCAACGCAATCAGGTCCTGATCGGGGGCTTTCATGGTGGTCTGCCATAAAAGCCGGTTCCCATCCACCTGGATCGCCTCCAGCGTAATCAGCAGGTGGTCGCCCTGCTTCAGGAAATGCCCGGTCACCACGTTGGCAACATGCACTTCGCGGCCGGCGCGCTGCGGATCCACGTCATTGCCGGAAAACTTTCGCGTGGTCGCCGATGGCCGCACGTCCAGCGTCCGGGTATAGGTAAGCGTGTTGGCGATTTCATCGGCGAGCGCGAAACGGAGAAACTCCACGCTGATATCGTTATTCATGTTCTGCAACGGCAGCACGGCAATGGTGTTCTTGGGCGCACCGCCGCCCGCCTGGCGTTGTTTGAGCCACCACGCTCCGACCGCGACCAACACCGTCAGCAGCAGCGCGCTGACTCCCAGCAGAAGATAGGTTGAAAACTTGCTCGAGGTCCGAAAGGCGTTCGTCGCCAGTCGATAGGGCAACCCTGGCCGCCGCGTACCGCTCCTGGTCAACCCCGATTCCGTGTCCTTCCGCAACGACTGCAGATCGCCCTTCATGGCCAAGGCGTCCGGGTAGCGGTGCCCCCGGTCTTTCTCCATGGCGCGCCCGATGATGCCTTCGAGATCCCGCGGAAGCTTCGGATTGAGACTAAGTGGAGAGACCGGCTTCTGGTTCAGGACCTGGTCCAGCGTGCTGATCACGTTGCCCGTGGAGAAAGGCTTCTTGCCGGTGGTCATTTCGTACAACACGACTCCGAACGAGAACAAATCGCTCCGCGGATCCAGTTCTTCGCCGCGCGCCTGCTCCGGAGACATGTAAACCGCGGTTCCCGGAATCACGCCCATCGCGGTCAACGAGTCGTCCATGGCGGCATCGCTCGATCCCTTTTCGTGGGCCGACTTGGCCAATCCGAAATCGAGGATCTTGGTTTGACCGTTTTGCGCCACAAAAATATTGGCCGGCTTGATGTCGCGATGAATGATCCCCTTGGCGTGCGAAGCCGCCAATGCATCCGCCACCTGGATGCCGATGTCGAGCACCTCGTCGACCTCCATCGGCTTGTCCCGTATGCGCTCCTTCAGGCTCACCCCTTCCAGTTTCTCCATGACAATGAAAGGATGTCCGCCGTTATCCTCGATATCGTGGATGGTGCAGATGCCGGGATGGTTCAACTGGGAAGCGGCGCGGGCCTCGCGCACAAAGCGGTTAAGGGACTTGGGATCGTGGACCATCTCGGCGGGAATGAACTTGAGGGCGACGCGACGGGCCAGGCGCGTGTCTTCCGCCTCATACACTACGCCCATGCCACCACCACCGAGCTTTCCCACAATGTGATAGTGGGAGACCGTCTGGCCGATCATTCTGCGGGCCTCAGTGCCGCCGCTGGTTATGTTAGGCCGCTGATAAAGCCTGGGTCAACCGTTCGGGCGCTGGCGCGTGAGAACTCGCGTCGACCTGGGCCGCTGGCGTCGCTTTTCGGCGCTAACGCTGGGCTTGCAAGATCCCGTGCCCGCCTTCTGAAGCCTCCGGCTTGATTTCCCGATTCTTTCAGGCGTATCTCCTAATACACGGGCCAGCCCTTTGCCAGCTCGCCCAAACAGCCTTTTGATCTTAAGATGATGGAGTCAGGCTTCATGGGTGCTTCCTGCCACGGAGGTATGAATGGGCGGGTATTCGTTTTTTGGCGCAGCGGAGGTCGGAGGTTCACAACTCATGCAAGCCCTGGTGGTCGACGATTCCGCCGTCTACCGGAAATTGATTGGCGATTATTTGCGCAGCTGGGGTTTTGGGGTCACCCTGGCGGAGAACGGCTCCAAAGCATGGCGAATCCTGGAGCAGCCCGATTCTCCCAAACTCGCGCTGCTCGATTGGGTGCTGCCCGATCTGGATGGCATTGAGCTTTGCAAGCGCATCCGGCAAGCCGACTCCTCTCGCCCTTACATCTACGTCATCCTGCTGACCAGCAACGAGGGCCGCCAGAACATGCTCGAGGCCATGCAAGCCGGGGCCGACGACTATCTGGTCAAGCCCTTTGACGAACTGGAATTAAAAGCGCGCCTGCTGGTCGGTAAGCGGATTCTCGACCTCCAGGACGAACTGGTTTCTGCCCGCGAATCCATGCGCCACGCTGCGACCCACGACAGCCTAACGGGATTGATGAATCGCGGAGAGATCTTCAGCATGCTCGAGCGCGAATTGGAGCGCGCCCGCCGGGAACACACAAGGATGGGAGTGGTGCTGTGCGACATCGACCGTTTCAAGAGCGTGAACGATACGCTCGGCCATCTTTTTGGCGATGAGGCGCTCCGGGAAATCGGCCGGCGACTGCGTGAGCAACTCCGCGTCTACGACAGTGTCGGCCGCTATGGCGGAGAAGAATTTCTTATGATTCTTCCCAACTGCGATTTGCCCAACGTTCTGATGCGCGCCAATCAGTTGCGTGAAAGTGTGGCCAATACTCCTGTGGTTTGTTCCGGCAAGGAGAGGCTCATCACCATGAGCATGGGAATCGCCGTCTCCGATGGCGGGGGAAAACAAGAATTGGAAGCACTGTTGAACCGGGCCGATGCCGGCCTTTACGCCGCCAAGGAAAAGGGCCGGAACCGGGTTGAACACTTCACCCCCGCCGTCGGGAAAGCCGCCGCTGGGCGCGCCCGCAAAAGCTAAACTCCCTTCAGTGCCAGCAACGGCTCCGGTGACCGAAACCATATTGGCCGCGCAGGTCAGACGCTCGTCTGATATGAGCGATAGCCGAGTTCTGCCGAATCAGCCTCTCCGATCAGATTTTCCCGTTCCGGCAGGTGCTCGAGGGCGATCTCCGGAAATATCGAGCTGACAACATCAAACGTCTTGACATAGGGAGTGCCGTCCAACAGTTTTTCGAGAACCTTCACCGCTTCCGGATAACCGCGGGAGTTGAAAGCCTGCGCGTTCCTTTTGTCATCCCAGAAGCTGATGGTTGCGACTTCGCTGCCATTGGGGACAGCCATGGTGATCAAGCCTAAGAAGCCTTCTTGCTTTCGCAGCCAAGGGACGATTTCACCCTCCATGAGATTCGTAAATTCCGTTAGCGAGTTCGGTTTCAGGCGTGCAGCAACTTTGCGGGCAATCAATGTCAACCTCCCCGGTGTTGGACCGGCTTCCTTGCCTGCAACGGACGCAGCCTGCACAACACCGCACATCCAGGTAGTGCGTTTCAGTAACCGAGCGTTACCTTAAGGGGAACTCTATTTTCGGCTCCAACCTTAAATAGTGGCGCTCGTATGGCTGGCAGTTAGCCAACGTCAAAAATGTCTTGCGCGAGACGAGAGAACCGCTTCCCCACAGTTCTCCCGGCTCGCGCGCTGCTTCTGCCGCAAGGGCAACACCCGACGCTGGCCAGCGAGAAGACAACGGCTTCTATACCCCGCCGTTCCGAACTTCATGGATAAGCCCCTACGATTCATGTGCAGCAGTAGCGGCAATTTGCTAGAGCTTCGGGGAAAAAGCAACGAAACTGTTGCCAAATTTGAGCTAACCAGCTAACACACTGGGAAAAAAGCAATTAATCAAATTTCTAACCTGCCATGTTAGAATCTCCGGCATTCTGCGGCGGGGCGTTCGTATGCAGCAGCACGGACCAGCAGGCCGGATTGTTCGTTTTGGATCCTTTGAGGTTGATCTCCAAGAAGGCAGGCTCACCAAGGGTGGGATACGGATTCGTCTGCAAGAGCAACCGCTGCGGATTCTTGTGCTATTGCTGGAGCGCCCCGGTCAACTCATCAGCAGGGAGGAAATTCGGCAGAAACTGTGGTCGCAAGATACGTTTGTGGAGTTTGACGACGCGTTGAACACGGCGGTGGGGAAGCTGCGCGCGGCCCTGAATGATTCGGCCGACAATCCCAGGTTTCTGGAAACCATTCCCCGCCGGGGCTATCGCTTTGTTGCTCCAGTGACTTGGACGCCCGAAGCGCAAGCGCCGGCCCCAGCTAAGCCCCCCGACCGTCGTCACCCCTACTCTTATCTTTATTATTGGCTCGCCGCCGCTCTGATTGTGGCAGGTGCAGCGGTGGGAGGATACCGGCATTTTCGCCGGCCGGGTTTCCAAATCACTCTCAAGGACACGATCGTTCTTGCCGATTTTGCCAACACCACGGGCGATGCGGTGTTCGACGACACGCTAAAAACAGCGCTCAACGTTTCCCTTCGGCAATCGCCATTCTTGAATGTGCTCCCTGATAGCCAGGTGGCGAAGACCTTGCAGCAGATGACCCGTCCCGCCAGCACGAAACTTACTCCTGAGGTAGCTCGTGAGCTTTGCCAGCGGGCCGGCAGCAAAGCCTACCTTGCCGGATCGATTGGCAATCTGGCCAGCGAATACGTGCTGGGATTGAAGGCAGTGAATTGCCGGATCGGTGACACGCTGGCGGAAGAGCAGGTAACGGCGGAGTCCAAGGAAAAGGTGCTGGAGGCGCTGGGCGAGGCGGCATCGAAGCTGCGCGGCGAACTGGGTGAATCGCTGGCTACAGTGCAGAAGTTTGACGTTCCACTCGAACAGGCCACTACGTCTTCGCTGGAAGCTCTGAAGGCGCTCAGCTTGGGCAAGAAGGCGTCTGACGAGAAAGGCGCGGCTGCGGGGCTGCCTTACGATCAACGCGCCATTGAGCTTGATCCGAATTTTGCCATGGCCTATAGAGCGTTGGGCATCGACTATGCCAGTCTCAGCGAGCTCGGGCGGGCCAGCGAGTACTTTACCAAGGCGTTCCAGTTGCGCGAGCATGCCAGCGAGCGGGAAAGGCTGACGATCGCCGCCGAGTACTATTCGTACGCCACTGGAGAACTGGATAAGGCGGCCCAAACCTTTCAGGAGGAGATTGAGAGCTACCCGCGGGAAGACGCCGCGTACGTCAATTTGGGCTTGGTATATGCCTTGCAGGGGCAGCTGGAAAAAGCCGCGGAGATCACCAGACAAGGCGTGCGCCTTGCACCGGATGCTGTAAGTGAGTACGAGGATCTCGCCAACTACGCCCTTGCCTTGCAGCGCTTCGACGAAACGCGGCAGATCATCCACGAGGCGCAGGCTCGAAAACTGGATGATTACTTGCTCCGCAATATTCTTTATGCTCTTGGTTTTCTGACGTCTGACTCGGCCACGATGGCGGAACAGCAACAGTGGTTTGCGAGCAAGCCCGAGTTTGAGAACGTTGGACTTGCGCTCGCATCCGACACCGAAGCTTACGGCGGGCATGTGGACAAGGCGCGGGAACTGACCAAGCGTGCGGTGAACTCGGCAATCCGGGCTGACAGCAAAGAAAATGGGGCAATATGGCAGGCGAATGCCGCTCTGCAACAAGCGGCTTACGGAAATGTTGCGGGAGCGCGGCAGTCTGCCGCAGAGGCGTTGAAGCTTGCTCCCGCGAGTCGGGGCGTCGCGAGCGAAGCGGCGCTTGCATTTGCCATGGCGGGTGACATGACACAAGCCAAATCCCTGGCCCAAGGCTTAGGGAAACGCTATCCATTGGACACACAGATGCAGTCGCTTTGGCTGCCCACGATTCAGGCGCAATTGGCGCTGGATAAAAAGAATCCCACTCTTGCCTTGAATACCCTGCAGGCGGCTTCATCCATCGAGTTGGGATATGTTCCGTTTGTCATGAATATTTCCTGCCTCTATCACGTATATGTACGCGGAGAGGCCTACTTGGCTGCTGGGCAGGGCAGTGCCGCCGCCGTCGAGTTTCAGAAGATTCTCGACCATAGCGGCATGGTCTGGAACTGTTGGACGGGAGGGTTGGCGCATCTGGGAGTGGCGCGGGCCAATGCCTTGCAGGCAAGGACCTCGCAGGGTGCGGATGCCGATGCTGCCCGCGTCCGTGCGCTCGCCGCATACAAGGACTTCCTCACCCTCTGGAAAGACGCTGACCCCGACATCCCCATCCTGAAGCAAGCCAAGGCGGAGTATGCGAGGCTGCTGTAGTGGAAAAACGCTTCCTGGTTGCTTGCTCTTTACCGATAGTTGTTCTACTTCCTCGTTTTCGCTTAGAACCCCGCAGCCCGATTCACTTATCGCGAAAGTGGTAGCCTCTTGGAGGACTTGAGTGCACGCCGCGGCCGAACTGGGCCGCCAGTCCCTAACCACTTGTTGACCGACCTTCCAACCCGCATCAAGCAGTGCGCGCGCGACGCTGGATTCGAACTTTGCGGCATTGCGCCGGTCCGCGACTTCGCCGAACTGCACGTCTTTCCTACTTGGATCGCAGATGGAAAGCACGGCGAAATGAAGTACATGGAAGCGCGCAATCAGGACGGAGGACTCAAGCGCGCGTCGCTGGCCCGAGTCGCTCCCTGGGCGCGCAGCGTGGTCGTATGCGCCATCAACTACAACACCGCACATCCCTACTCGACCCAGACACCAACGAAAGGCCCCAGTCGAGGCTGGATTTCGCGCTACGCCTGGTCCCGCGAGGATTACCACGACGCAGTACTGCACCGCTTGCGGCAGGTAGAAAATGAGTTGCGCGGAATGATTGTTGCTCGGGGAGACTTGCACTTCCGTTCCTATGTCGACACCGGCCCGCTCATCGAGCGCGTCTATGCCAAATACGCAGGCATCGGATGGATTGGCAAGAACACTTGCATCATCAACCAGCAGCTTGGATCGTGGCTGTTTCTGGGCGTCATCCTGACCTCGCTTGATGTAACAGAAAACGACCTGACGCCCGATCTGCCTGCTCCCGATCGCTGCGGAACTTGCACGCGCTGCATCACCGCCTGTCCCACGCAGGCGATTGTTGCGCCCGGCGAATTGGATGCGCGGCTGTGCATTTCCTATCTGACCATTGAAAAGCGTGGCGAGATTCCGGAAGAACTGCGCTCGGGCATGGGGCGGCACGTCTTCGGATGCGACATCTGTCAAGACGTTTGCCCGTGGAACCGGAAGGCCCCGGTAACTTCCGTAGCGGAGTTCGAACCGCGGGAAGGCCTGGTCAATCCTGCGCTCGATTGGCTGGCCGAAATGCAGCACGAGGAATTCCGGACGATGTTTCGCGGGTCTCCCATCCGGCGCGCCAAGCTTTCCGGCTTGCGGCGGAATGCAGTGATTGCCATGGGAAACAGCGGTGACAAGAAATTTCTCCCCACACTAAAGAAACTCTGCGCGGATTCAGACCCAGTGGTAGCGGAACACGCGCGCTGGGCAGTGGCGGCTCTCAGCCAAGGCTCATCATCCCCGTAAAGACGCGGCTTGCCGCGTCTTCCGCCGCCTCTCGAGCAGACGCGGCAAGCCCGTCTCTACAATGCTTCCATTTGACCGTTTACAATCGTCGCTTCACTCCATAGGAGGACTCATGTTCCAGAAAGATCTGCTTCAAGGGAAGCGCATCCTGATCACCGGCGGCGGCACCGGTCTGGGGAAGGCTACCGCCCAGCGGTTTCTGGAACTAGGCGCGGAAGTCTATATCTGCGGGCGGCGCCAGGAAGTTCTTGCTGCCACCGAGCACGAGCTGCGCGAGTGCACCGGCGGCAAGATCCACGCCCGCCCCTGCGACGTGCGCGACGCTGCGGCGGTCGAAGAAATGATTGAGATCATCTGGGCCGAAGGTCCGCTCGATGTCCTCATGAACAACGCCGCAGGAAATTTTCTGGCGCGCACCGAAGACCTTTCGCTGGGAGCTTTTCAATCGGTGCTTGGCATTGTCCTGCTGGGTACGCTGCACACGACGATGGCCTGCGGCCGCCGTTGGCTGGCTGCGGGGCACGGAGGCGTAGTGCTGAACGTGACCACCACCTACACGATCACGGGCTCGGCGTATGTGGCGCCCTCGGCAGTGGCGAAGGCAGGCGTGCAGGCGCTGACGCGCAGCCTGGCCGTCGAGTGGGGCAACCGCGGCATTCGGATGAACGCTATCGCACCCGGACCGATTCCGACCGAGGGCGCGTTCTCGCGCCTGTTGCCGCGTCCGGAACTGGCCGAAGCGGCCAAGAAACGCAATCCCCTGGGAAGGTTTGGAACGACCGAGGAGTTTGCCAACCTGGCCGCATTCCTGGTCAGCGACGGGTCCGGCTATGTTAATGGAGAGGTCGTAACCATGGATGGCGGAGAGTGGTTGCAAGGTGCGGGCGAGTTCACAACTCTGGGACGCGAGCTCACGGAAAAAGAGTGGGAGATGATGCGACCGAAACCGAAGAGGACGAAAGAATGAAGACCAGAGAATGAAGACCAGGGTAAGAAACGCGCGGCAAGAACGAAAGCGCCCGGGACTCGTCTAGAGTCGCGGGCGCTCGTTGAACAGCCCTCCCCCGAAGTCTGCTCAAGAACACTCTACGTTTAGATCGCCGTGGGCAGAATGGCACGAACGGGGAGCGTTATAGGACAATCGGGCAGGCCCGGCAGGAAACGAGCCTGCAACCCTCTGATAAGAAAACAGCTCGACCGATGTGATACTAGCAAATCCCTTCTATTTCAGTAGCACAGGAGTACCGAACGGTACCTAAGTCACCTCCGCGATGCCGAACTCGCTATCTTGAGCGAGGGTGCGATGACGGCCGATGCGAATTCCACGATCCTGGATACTTTCAGTCAAGCCGACTTTCAAAGGTCGAATCAAGGCTGGACGCCTGCATAAACAGGAATCACGCCCCGGGAAGCGTTCTTGTAAACCACGCCGCCCTTCATTACAAATACAACGCGCCGAACGGCGCTGATATCTTTCAACGGATCTCCGTCGAGCGCGATGATGTCCGCCTGCAGGCCCGGGGCGATCGAGCCAATCTGATCGGCCAAGCCCAGGGCTTCAGCCCCCAGCGAGTTGGCGGAGACCATCGCTGCCATCGGGTCCACACCGCAGTCACGCACGCGGTCAATGAACTCCTCGGCATTGCGCCCATGGGCGCCCGCCACCGCGTCCGTACCAAAAACCATTTTCAGTCCCGGAGTTTTCGCTGCCTGTCGTACGATCTCGTGATCCATCGGAAGAATCTTTTCCATGGCGGCAAACCCTTCGGCCGTGTAGCCCTCTGTGCCGAGATACTTTTCTTTGTTCTGCAAGTAGTTTTCAATGACCAGCCCGGCTTGCGGATCCAAATAGGTGCCCTTCTCTGCCATCAATTTCAAGTCGTCGTCTGTGGCCAGCGTGCCGTGCTCAACTTCGGTGCATCCCGCCAAAGTCGCGGCGCGGACCGCCCCTTTGTAAGCGTGCACGAGTGTGCGCAGTCCCTGTTTCTTGGCTTCATCACACGCCGCGTTCAGTTGCTCCTGGGAAAGCGTCATTCCTCCGCCCGTGCGGATGGACTCCGACGCGAAGATTTTGATCAGGTCCGCGCCGGCTTGCTTTTGCTTCCTCACGTAAGCGCGAATTTCATCGGGCGTGCCGGTCGCCTCGCCTCGCCCTTCGAGCGGCTCATTGGCCGTCAGGATACGCGGGCCGGGGAGTATTCCTTTCGCAATGGCATCACGCAGCGGAATATCGTGCGGCGAGCCCACGCTTTGCACCGTCGTGAAGCCTGCCATCAGCGTCACCCACGCATTCGATGCCGCTTGATAGGCATCCGCTTGGGTTGTCCCTTCCGTGCCCGCGTTTTTCCCGTCCTTGCCGAAGATCCATGTAATGTGCACGTGCGCATCGATCCAGCCAGGCAACACCGTCAGACCGCGCAGGTCGTAGTCCACCGGCCCCCCGACTTCAGGACCTATCGCAACAATCTTTGAGCCCTCGACCACGATGCGAGTGTCGCGCAGGATGCGGCCTTTGCCATCGAGCACGGTGCTCGCGGCAATTACGATGCGTTGGCTCGGGGCAGGTGTCTGGGAAAAGAGTCGAGGCACCAGGGTGCAGATGCCAACAATGCCGAGAATGCATGAAATGACTTTTGCAGGTCGCATAGACAACTCCTCCTTCGGCCCGATCTGGAGTGCGAAGCAACTCTAACTTTCCTGAACCTGAATTCCGATGAGGACCTCTGGCAGCCCGTCTACCAGTGCGGGCATGAATGTTGACGTAAAAAATCCGGCGGTGGCTAGAAATGCCAGCAAGAAACGCGCCGTCATGCTGTTCGGAGGAGCTTTCGGCAAGCTGTTGAAGAGTCTCATGGTTGTTCCCCTCTAAGGGGATATGCTGGTAGGCCCGGCAGGAATCGAACCTGCAACCCTCGGATTAGAAATCCGATGCTCTATCCGCTTGAGCTACGGGCCCTTGCCAAAACGGGATTCTGACTACTGATTGTCTGACTAACGATTATAGGGGAAGCGCGCAGGATAACAGCTGGTGTTCTGCTGCACTGAGTTCCAGAAGGTAACTCTCTCGAAACCGTGGAATTGCATGGTTCCGGGGTTGTTGCCGCCACTAAAGAGTCTGTCTAGTCCTTCAGCGGCACCATGGCTTGATCGCCGCGGCAAAAGGTTGCCACTCTTGCCAGGCCTCCTCGAGGCTCAGGCATGGTCATGACCGGTCCGTAGCAATAGACGGCATGTCCATTTGCCGCGAAGTACCATCGCCCTCGCTTTGCCTTTGCGGGCTGCTGACTTTGGCTGGGGGTGGGAGAGGGCTGAACTGGTGGGGCCAACCTGGGGACGGGAAGCGACAAAACTAGAGCTAGAGCTAGGGCCTTCATGATAGGGTCTCGCTTGCACCACGGCCCCCACAGAAGGGCCGCACTTTCACAGAACCGTTTTTCTTTTTTCTTTAAGAATCGTACCGCTTTCGCGCGGTTCGCACACTTACGCTGGCACGCCCGCTAAATTACTCGGGTGGAGCGCCGCACATCCTCTAAATCCGCGGCCGGCTTCCCCGGAGTTTCCTTCGTGGAGCGCGCCGACTTGCCAGGCCGTTTTGTTTCTTTGTCCGGTCCTTTTGCCCCGGCCGCAGCATTGCCGGGCGCGTCTTTGTGATCCGCCTCCGCCGACGCCTTGTCGTGCACCTGCTTGCCGTCGTCGCGAGCTGGCTTGCCTTTCAGCGCGGCCAATTGGGTATTGTCCCGCAACAACTGGCGAATTAAACCACGCTGCGTTTCGATGGTCTGGCCCTGCTCGAAAACCAGCATGGCCAAAATCGCGTAGGAGACGATGAACAAAATCACCAGCAGGGGCAGCAGGGCCACCGGCTGCGATTTTCTTCGAGCAGCTACACACTCGGCACTGTAAACGATGCTCACAATTGCCCCCAAAGATCGCCCATGCGCTTCGGGCTTCCTCAAGGAATACTGCACCCATGAAACCATATGGAAGGGAGAGCCTAAGTGCATGTTGCAAATGGAGTTAGCGGTGCCAGGCGCAATCGCACGACGTTGCCTGGTGCAAGCCTCTGCACTTAAAGAGTAACGAATCCAGCGTTACCAATGTGGCGTTCGATCCAGTCTTATTGGTAGAAGACCAGGTGTCCCGCCCAGCTGGAACGGACGAGACCCCCGGTTCTTGAAACTCTGAAACTTTGAAACCTTGGAACTTCGAAACCTGGCCTCAGTCGGCTTTCACCACCACATACTTCCGGCCGGCATACAGCCGGTACCCAGCGCCGTCTTTTTCGAATTTCAGAGGAACCGGGTGTTGGAGCTTATCGTCATTCTGGCTCGAAATCGAGAGCACGTCCGTTCCGGCCAGGTTCATTACGGTGAACTTGCCGTCTTTGAAGCCGAAGCCATAGGCTCCCGGATCCAGTGTAGCCCCGTCAAAGCTGAGCTTGGTTTCAGTGATCAGAAAGCCCTGGAATTTCTCCGCGATGGCGGTGGCATATCCCGAGGTATCCACCAGTCCGGCCAGCGCCAGCTTGCCGGCGGAGTTCTTCACTCCAGCCGTATTGCGCAATTGCACGGCCGCGCTCTGCCCAGCAAAGAAAAACGAGTTCGGAGCGGCTTTCTTCACTTGATCTGCCGTAAGAACTTGCGCGCTCGCCTGCGTCAACGCCAGCGCCACCACCATCACCACCAGCCCCAACATCTTGTGATTGCAGTTCATCGAGGGTCCTTTCAGATGCTTGAATTCTCCGCGGCCTGCGAGAAATATCGTTTGACCACAACATTCGGATAGCCCGCGCCGCACGACTGCCCTATGTTACCTCCATGGCCACCAATGCGATACTTGCAAGGGAAGAAATGATGAAGCGACCGCCCCAAACCGCCGACGAGCAAATTGCAGTTCAGATGAACGCCCGCCGCTGGCAAGCCGTCCTTGATCGCGATGCCTCACTCGATGGCACGTTCGTCTTTGGCGTGTCGAGCACCGGCGTCTTCTGCCGTCCGTCGTGTGCCGCCAAGCGCCCGCGCCGCCAGAACGTGAGTTTCTTCGATCATGCTCTCGCAGCCGAGCAAGCCGGCTATCGCGCCTGCCTGCGCTGCCGTCCGAAAGCGGTGGACGGAAATCCGCAGTCCGCGCTGATCCGCGCCATGTGCCGCTACATCGAGCAGCACATAGAAGACCGGTTGACGCTGAGCCATCTGGCGAAGGAATTCCGCCTCAGCGCCTTCCACCTGCAGCGGACTTTCAAGTCGGTGCTAGGCGTGTCGCCCAAGGCCTACATCGACGCCTGCCGCTTGCGCCAGGTAAAACAAAATCTGCAAGCTGGCCACTCCGTGACCACCGCGCTCTACGCCGCTGGATACGGCTCCAGCAGCCGTCTCTACGAGCGCACAGCAACGCAACTAGGCATGACTCCGGAGAAGTACCGTCGCGGCGCCGTAGCCGCAGTAGTCCGCTATACGATCGCCAGTTCGCCGTTAGGACGCATGCTCGTCGCTGCAACCGACAAAGGCATCTGCGCCATTCAGTTCGCCGACTCTGACAAACAACTCCAGCAAGGCCTGATGCGCGAGTTCCCCTTCGCCACCCGCCGCCGCGACGATGCCGCCTTGGCCGAATGGCGAGTGAACCTGACTCGCTTGATGCAGGGGCGCGAAGCGAATCCAACACTCCCGCTCGATATCCGAGCCACCGCCTTTCAGCGCCGAGTCTGGGAAGCTCTGCAAAGAATTCCTCGCGGAGAAACGCGCTCCTACAGCGCTGTGGCTAGGAAAATTGGCATGCCAAAAGCCACCAGAGCAGTGGCCCGAGCCTGCGCGACGAACCCCGTTGCGGTGGCAATTCCCTGCCATCGCGTAGTGCGCGAGGATGGCGAATTAGGCGGCTATCGCTGGGGAATCGAGCGCAAAGAGCATTTGCTCGCGCTGGAGAAACAACTTTAGAGACGGAGTTTGCCCCATCACAAGCAGCATCCCGCCGGATCGCGCTGGTCCCTGAGGCCTGCTTCTCTGAGCAATTCATTGTGTCAAGGACAGGGGAAGAGTACTCTCGGTTTCGAAGGACCAGCGAGACATGAAGCGTATTGCGGTTTTGACCAGCGGCGGCGATGCACCGGGCATGAATGCCGCGATTCGAGCAGTTGTGCGCTGCGGGATCGACAAGGGCATGGAAGTACTGGGCGTACGAGAAGGCTTCGCTGGACTGCTTGCAGCAGACTTTGTGGCTTTGAACGCGCGAGACGTCGGGAACATTATTCAGCGCGGTGGAACAATTCTGGGCAGCACCCGCTGTGCTGAATTCACGACCGAAGACGGGCAAACAAAGGCTTTGAAACTACTTCACGAGCTCTCTATCGATGGCCTGGTTGTCATCGGGGGAAGCGGTTCTCAAGCCGGCGCAAACGCGCTATCTCGGAAGGGCTTTCCTGTAGTGGGCGTTGCGTCAACCATCGACAATGACCTCTTCGGGTCAGAGATGACCATTGGCGTGGATACCGCCTTGAACATAGCTTTGGAAGCGATCGATCGATTGAAGGTTACAGCATCCTCCCACCATCGGGCTTTCCTAGTGGAAGTCATGGGCCGAAATTGCGGGTATTTGGCCCTGATCGCGGGCATAACGGGAGGAGCGGAAGCTATCGTCCTCCCCGAGGTGGATAGTGACCCGGAAGCAATTGCCGACGAATTCCGATCCTCTTACAAACGGGGCAAGACTCACGCCCTGGTGGTGGTGGCCGAGGGTGCTCACTATAACGCGGAGAGGCTGTCAAGCTATTTCCAACTGCATAGAGAACGCCTCGGCTTTGAGCTACGGGTGACGAAACTCGGTCATGTCCAACGGGGTGGGGCGCCCGGTGCTTTCGACCGCCTGCTGGCTACCCGCCTGGGTTCCGCCGCAGTGGAGAAGATCTCACACGCCGAGCATGGTGTGCTGATGGGTTTGGTGAAAGGAGAAGTTACGACGACACCACTCATTGATGTTGCGGCCGGGAAGAAATCACTGGATTTGCGTCTGCTGCAGTTGGCCGACGTGCTGGCAAAGTAACTTGCACCGATGTCTTAAAGTTAAATAGTAAGAAATAAATAAAAGGAATAAGGGATAGACCGGATGCTGAAAGCCAGCGGCTCCGGCAGACCCTTGAGGTTGCGCCTACTCCGCCTGCTTCGTTATGTTGAGCAGTACGCCAACGCACATTAGCGTCACAAACAGCGACGATCCTCCATAGGAAACGAACGGCAGCGGAATTCCTTTGGTAGGCATCAACCCGAGCACGACGCTGATGTTAATGAAAGCCTGCAGCACGATCATGCTGGTGATGCCAACCGCCAGAAGGCGTCCGAAATTATCCTGAGTTCGCAGCGCCGCCCGCGTTCCGCGCCAGAGAAAAATCGCAAACAGGATGATGACGCTGAGCGCTCCCACCAATCCCAGTTCCTCGGCGGTAACGGCAAAAATAAAATCCGTGTGCGGTTCGGGAAGATAAAACAGTTTCTGCTTCCCTTCCATCAGGCCAAGTCCAGTCACGCCGCCGGTAGAGACCGCAATCAGCGACTGGATAATGTGGAAGCCAAATCCCTTGGGATCGGCATAAGGATTCAGGAAGGCCAGGATGCGGTCTTTCCGGTACGCAACGTGAAAGATCAAAATATAAAGCGGCAGCAGCGACGCCGCAAAGGCGTAGGCGAAGTAGCGCAGGCGAATCCCGGCGATGAACAGAACGCAAGCCGTAATCCCCGCGCAGGCGATGGCGGTGCCAAGGTCCGGCTGAAAAACGATCAGTCCCAGAAAAACCGTGGTGGGCACGACTGCTGGAATCAGCGTATTGCGCCAATCATCCATCACCATCGTCTTGGTCTTGTTTTCGAGAAACCACGCGAGAAACAGGATGAGCGCGGGTTTGGCCAGTTCCGAAGGCTGCAACGAAATCGGACCGACATGAAACCAGCGGTGCGTGCCGTGGGCGCGATCCAGAAAAAAAACGGAGATGAGCAGAAGCGTGGTCAAGCCCAGAAGCGAAAAAACCAGCGCCGGATGCTGCAGGCGCTTGTAGTCCACCTTCACGGCCACGACCATCATGGCGAGTCCCGCAACCGCCCATACCAGTTGTTTCAGCAGGAATTCGTAAGCCGAGCCGAAGCGCTCCTTGGCCATCACGGCGGAAGCGCTGAAGATCATGACCAGTCCCACAAAAACCAGAATCGTGGTCACGGTGAACATCCAGCGATCAACGCTAACCCGCTTGGCCATACAGAATCATTTCACCACGGAGACGCGCAGACCCGGAGGAGTTTCGCGCATGGATTCTTGGGAAGGGATAACTGAGTTGGTTCCAACGTATGGCCGGATCGGAGCATCACCTCCGCGCCGTCGAAACAGCGCCGGTTAGGCTCCTGGAACGGCGCGACGATGCGACAGAAGTCCCGCCAAGAGAAAAAGGAGGCCAGGTGCGGCAACCAGAAAGAAGAACGGACCTCGCGCCAAATGCCCAGAGCGGAGCAGATTCCAAACATAGAACACGATCAGGCATGCCAACGCGAGCGCTCCGCCCAGTTCCTCGCGATACCAAGCCACGGCCAACCCTACGCAAACCCCAATCGGCCAGAGGGCTAGTCCGACCCACTCCTGAGGCGTCGGTCGTGGACCACTGCCTTGCACCCCTTCGCCGACCGCGAAGACAAGAACTATGCTGAGAATGCTCCATCCGCGAGCAATCCAGCGCGCTGCGAGAACGACAGAGTCGGTTGACATAATCGCCTCCTAATTGGTTGCACGATTCTGCTGCCCGTCTTGCGACTTTTTTCAAGCCCGATTTATTGAGTGGATCGAGACAAAGCCAGAGAATGCACAATCTCTTTGAACGCTCGGCCGCGATGTTCGTAGCTCTGGAACTGATCGAAGCTGGCGCAGGCCGGAGCAAGAAGAATCACATCGCCCGGCGCGGCGGATTCGCTGGCAAGTCTGACGGCGTTCTCCAGAGTTTCCGCATGTTCGACTTCGGCAACACCCTGAATCTGCGACTCGATCTTGGCGGCTGCGGCCCCGATGGTGTACACACGCTTGACGCGCTGCCGCAACAAGTCGTTGAGCACGGTGTAGTCGCTGCCCTTGTCTTTGCCCCCGAGAATCAAATGAATGTTCGACGGAAAGGATTCCAGCGCCTTGATGGTGGCATCCACGTTCGTGGCTTTGGAGTCGTTGTAGTAATCCACGCCCGCAACCTTGGCGACGAGCTCCAGACGGTGCTCGACCGCTTTGAAATTCCGGACGGCATGGCGAATCTGTTCGGGCTGGCATCCGACGAGCATGCCGATCGACACTCCCGCCAGCACGTTCTCCAGGTTGTGCGCGCCTTTCAGTGGCAATTCCGCTAGCGGCATGATCTCCTGTTCGCGCTGGCCGTCGCGGAAATAGAGATGCGGGCCGCGAACCAAAGCTCCTTTTTCAACTTCCTTCTTGCGGCTGAACCAGAACAGCTGCGCGCGGGTGCGGTCCGACAATCCAGCAGTGGTGGGATCATCGGCGTTGAGGATGGTGAAATCGTCCTGCCGCTGGTTCTCGAAGACGCGAGCTTTGGCGTTGACGTAATTCGCGAAAGTCTTGTGGCGATCGAGATGGTCGGGCGTGATGTTCAGAATCACCGCGATCCGAGGACGAAATTCGACGATCGTCTCCAACTGAAAGCTCGACACTTCGAGTACGATCCAAGTCGCTGGACCGGCCTGATCCACAAAGCTGATGGCTGGCGTGCCGATATTGCCGCCCACCAGCGTGGGAAAATTTCCGGCGGCAACAATCTCACCGGCCAACGAGGTGGTCGTGGTTTTGCCGTTGGCCCCGGTAATGGCCACGATCGGTCCTGTCAGAAATCGCGCCGCGAGTTCGATTTCGCCGATAACCGGCTCTCCCAGGCTGCGTGCCTGCACCAGTTGCGGTGCATCGACCGGCATACCCGGGCTCACTACGATCAAATCTTGCTCACGAAAGGTGCGGTCGCCGTGGCCGCCGGTTTCGACCGTGATGCCGTGCTCCAGCAGCAGCAGGATTTCATTGCGCAGCTCGGTTTCGGGCTTGGTGTCCGACACCGTGACGCGAGCGCCGCGCGACTTCAGAAAGAGCGCGGAGGCGACGCCGGATTTGCCGAGACCGACGACGAGTACGCGTTTGTTTTGCAGGTCCATCCAGCTATCTCAGTTTCAGTGTTGTCAGCGCAAACAGCGCGAATACCAGCGATGCGATCCAGAAGCGCACTATCACCTTCGACTCCGACCAGCCCAGCAGCTCAAAGTGGTGGTGAATCGGCGCCATCTTGAAAATGCGTTTCTTGCGCAACTTGTAGGAACCAACCTGCAGGATCACCGAGAGTGCTTCGATAACAAAAATACCTCCGATGAACGGCAGCAGCAGTTCCTGCTTGATCATAACCGCCACGGTACCGATCGCGCCGCCGAGCGCCAGGGAGCCGACATCGCCCATGAACACTTCCGCCGGATGCGCGTTGTACCAGAGAAATCCGATGGCGGAGCCAACCATGGCTCCACAAAAAATGGTGAGTTCGCCAACCTGCGGCATACGCTGCAATTCGAGGTAGGTGGCAAACGTGGCGTGGCCGCTGACGTAGGTAAGAACCGCGAGCGCTCCGGCGGCGATCACGGTGCAGCCGATGGCGAGCCCGTCAAGGCCGTCGGTAAGATTCACAGCATTGCTCGATCCGACAATCACAAGCACAACAAAGGCCACGAACGGCAGGAAGGCCAGCGGCCAGAGATGCGGATGCGCCGCCCATCGCTCGATGACCAGGTCGGGGTGGAACTGTTTGAAGAATGGGACCATCAGCCTGGTGGAGTACTCTCCGCGGTACTGCAAAGCGATCAGTGCGATGGCAATCAGGACGCTGGCCGCGACCTGAAAATCCAGCTTGGCACGCGCGGTTAGGCCGAGATTGCGGTGATGAACCACTTTAAGGTAGTCGTCGGCAAAACCGATCGCGCCGAATGCCACCGTGGAAAACACGGCGATCCAAACGAACGGATTGCTCAGGTCCGCCCAGAGCAAGGTCGGCACCAGGATGGCGATCGCGATCAGCAGGCCGCCCATGGTCGGTGTGCCCGCTTTTTTCTGATGCGCCTGCGGCCCCTCTTCGCGAATGTATTGCCCGATCTGGAAATCGCGCAGGCGCCGAATCACGATCGGTCCAACGATCAAGCCGGTGAAAAGCGCGGTGAGGCTGGCAAAGGCGGTGCGGAAAGTCAGGTAACGAAAAATACGGAATGGCGGAAAATAATGGTAGAGCTTCAGATAGAGCAGCCAGTAGAGCAATCCGCCTCCAACACCAGTTCTCGGTTCTCAGTTCTCAGTTCTCGGTTTCCCTGCGCCTGGGGCTTTGGGAATACCGATTGTTCGTTGCCACGTCTCTAATGCCTTTTCCAGTTTGACGCCGCGAGACGCTTTCAGCAAGACGACATCGCCTGCGCGAGCCTCGCGCGCGAGCCATTCGCCCGCTTCTTCTGGCGTCGCGGCGAATTCTGCTTTCATGCCCGCTTCACGAGCCGCTTCCACCATCGGCTGCGCCAATCCTCGCACGCCGAGCAGAAAATCAAGTTTGCTTCCGGCCTGACTTTCTGCGACGTACCGTCCGCACTCACGATGCAACTGCTCGCCGGTCGGGCCAAGTTCCAGCATTTCGCCGGCGACAACAATCCGGCGCCGGGCAGGCATGGCAGCCAGAGTGTCCACGGCGGCTACAAGCGCCTTCGGACTTGAATTGTAGCAATCGTATAGCACCGTGACGTTACCCACTTGGACGACTTGCCCGCGCTTGTCGGCGGGCTGGAGAGAAGGCAGCGCTGTTGCGATCTCTGACGGGGTGATGCCGTGCTCAATCGCAATAGCGCTCGCAGCGAGCACGTTGTACACGTTGTGCCTGCCGAGCAACGGACTGTGCACTGGCTGCCGCATTTCGTGACTCACCAGATCGAAGCGCGTGCCGTCGGGTCCAAGCACCTCGATGTTCTCCGCGCGCACATCTGCCGTAGGCTTGAAACCGAACTGAATGACCTTGCCTTTGAAGTCACGACCGAACTGGCACACATATTCGTCGTCGGCATTCAAGACTGCCGTGCCGCCGTGCGGCAAAGATTCGATCAGTTCGTATTTCGCGCGTGCGATGCCGGCGATGGAGTCGAAGTTCTCCAGATGCACGGGCGCCACGTTGGTGACCACGGCTTGATTTGGCAAGGCGATGCGAGCCAGAGCAGCGATTTCGCCAGGGTGCGACATCCCCATCTCGACCACCGCGAGATCATATTCCGGCTCGAGGGTCAGCAGCCCTAACGGCAGGCCAAAGTGATTATTGAAATTTCCTTTGGTGCTGTGTACCCGGTACTTGATCGCGAGCAAGTGCGCCATCGCTTCTTTGGTCGTGGTCTTGCCCATGGAACCGGTGACCGCGATGGCAGTTTTGCCCCAGATTTTTCGGACCGCCGTCGCCAGCGTCTGAAGCGCAATCAAAGTGTTATCGACGGCAAGCAGGCCGAAGAGGTTGGAATAGTTCGCCAACTTCTCTTTTTCGACCACCGCGGCAATCGCGCCCCGGTTCAGTGCCTGCTCTACGAAGTCGTGACCGTCGAGGCGCTCGCCTTTTACGGCGATGAAGAGTTCGCCGGGTTGCACGGTGCGGGAATCGATCGAATATCCCTGGGCGGTTGCACGCAGGTCGCATTGGCTGGTCGCGGCCGGGCCGGTCGCACCGGTCGCACCAATGAATTCGGCAATGCGGGAGAGAAGAAGTTTCATGCGGTCTTCCCCACCGTGCCCGACTTCGCGGCGCTCGTGCAATCGTAGCCGAGGGTCTTCAGGGTCTCGCGTGCCACGTCCACATCGTCGAAGGGAATCGTTCCGTCCCTGGTGATCTGCACCTTTTCGTGCCCCTTGCCCGCGAGCAGCACGATGTCGCCAGGGGTTGCTTGTTGCAGAGCGGCGGCGATGGCCTTGCGGCGATCGGGCTCCATGGAATATTTTGCTCCCGACCGCTGCAGCCCAACGACGGCATCGTTCATGATGGCCAGCGGATCTTCGGAGCGCGGATTGTCGGAAGTGAGAATGACGAAGTCGCTGCCCTTGCCCGCAGCCTCGCCCATCAGCGGACGCTTGGCGCGATCACGATCGCCTCCACAGCTGAAAAGCGTGATGACCTTGCCTTTGAGGCCGGCGCGCGCCACAAAATCGCGGGCCAGTGCAGTGAGGTTGCGGAGCGCATCGTCCGTGTGCGCGTAGTCGACGACCACCGTAAAGGGCTGGCCGCAATCCACGCGCTCGAAGCGCCCGGGAACGCTGGTGAGATCGAAGATTCCTTTGGCGATCGCCTCCGTGGAACAATCGCGGGCGTACCCAGCGGCGGAGGCTGCGAGCATGTTGTACACATTCACGTTGCCGATCAGCGGAGACCACATGGCGATCTTTCCCGAGGGCATCACCATCTGAAAACGGGTGCCCCGCGGCGTGACTTCGACGGACTCAGCATGAAAGTCGCCGGACGCCAGACCATAGGAAAGCGCCACGGCGCTCTTATTCTTGCAAAACTTAAACAGCTGGCGGCCGTGTTCGTCGTCAATGTTCAGAACGGCGGCACGCGGCGGGTCCGTTCCACAGCCCTCGAAGAGCACCTGCTTGGCGTGAAAATAATCTTCCATGGTGCGGTGGTAATCGAGATGGTCGCGCGTGAGATTCGTGAACACGGCCACATCAAAAGGAATTCCGAAAATACGCTGTTGCTCGAGCGCGTGCGACGACACCTCCATCACCGCTTCGGTGGCTCCCTGGCCCAAGCCCTCCGACAAAAGCCGGTTCAACTCCAGCGCTTCTGGCGTGGTGTGCGGAGCTGGGAGAATCTTCCCGGCAACGTGATATTCGATGGTTCCGACCAGCACGGTTTTGCGTCCAGCCGCGCGGAATATGGATTCGACGAGAAAGGCAGTCGTGCTTTTTCCGTTCGTGCCGGTAATTCCAGTATTCGCCATTCGCTCGGCGGGACGTTTGTAAAAATTCGCGCTCAGGCGGGCGAGCGCGCGGCGTCCGTGCAGGACTTGCGCCCAGGCTACCGCGGGCCGCGGAGCTTCGGCCGCCGAGTCGGTGACGATGGCAACCGCTCCGGCAGCGATGGCTTGGTCAATGAAGCGATTGCCGTCGCTGATCTCGCCCTTCATGGCAACAAAAACCGTTCCAGGGCGCACCCGCCGGGAATCGTACTCCACTCCGGTAACGCTGGGGTCTCCGCTCTGAGAGAGAACCTCGGCGCCTTGCAGGAGCTGTTGGAAGGTCATTAGATTGATTATAAATGCTGGATTTCCGCGGTCGATGCGCTCTATTCGGAAAGGCTCTTTATCTGCCGAAACGCACGGTGACGTGCGACCCTGCCGCAACGTGCGCGCCGGGCAGAGGCGATTGTTCGCGAGCGACGCCGCTGCCCACTGCGTCAAGCTCGAGTCCTACATCCTGCGCCGCTTCCATCGCCATCCGCAGGTTCTTGCCGAGAAACGACGGCACCTCGATTCCTCCTTCTTCTACGTCGAGAACCACTACTCCGCCGGACGGCAATTTTTGCGTGGGTGGGTTCCCGGATTGTCCGGCAGATGGTGCAGCCGTCGAACTCGACATCGCCGTTGTCGAAGCGGTCAGAGCAGCCGGAACAATCTGAGCGCCAATCGTGCCCGGCTTAGCCGCTGGCGGAATAGCGGGCGCTTCGTTGGCTTCGGCCATATCCAGGCTGGTGCCCAGGTGATCGGGCGAACTCTCTTCCAGACTTGCGTCCGGAACATCGCGGCGAGCCAGCAAGACCTGTCGGTTGGGCGGAATCTGCACGTCATGCGGAACGTGCAGATACTCCAGCGCCTGTTGCGTGATCCGCTGGAAGACTGGCGCAGAGATCTGGCCTCCCTGGTGCAATCCGACGGCGGAGTCGAGGATCACCACCACTGCAATTTGCGGATCATTGATGGGGGCAAACCCGGCAAAAGACGCGACATACTTCGTCTTCGAGTACGCCCCCGTGGCGGGGTCCACTTTCTGGGCGGTTCCGGTCTTGCCCGCCGCACTGTAGCCTTCGAGAATGGCTTTGCGTCCGGTGCCATGCAGCACCACTCCCTGCAGCATCTGGCGCATCTGGGCTGCGGTCAGCGCTGAAATCACCCGCGTTCCCCCGGCGGGCTGGAAGGCGATGGTTTGCGGAGTATTCTGCGGGCCATTTTGCGGCGCCATGGTACCGGCCACGATGCGGGGTGGGACGTGCACGCCGTCGTTGGCAATCGTCGAAATCAGGGAGGCAAGCTGCAACGGTGAAATGCCAATCTCCTGGCCCATGGAGATCGCGCCAATGGAAACCTTCGACCAGCGCTCCACCGGCTTGGTCAAGCCGGCAGTTTCGCTTGGGAGTTCGATCCCGGTCCGCTGGCCGAACCCGAAGGCGCGGATGTACTTGTAGAAGCGCTCATCGCCAAGGCGCAACGCGACTTTGATGGCGCCCACGTCGCTCGACTCCGCAATAATGTCTGCAACCGAGAGCACGCCGTGTGGCTTGCTGTCGCGAATCCGCATGCCGTTGATGACGATCGATCCCATCTGGCAGTCGAACATTTCGTCAGGGCGCGTGACCTTCTCTTCCAGGCCGGCGGAAATGGTCACCATCTTGAAAGTCGAGCCGGGCTCGTAGATGTCGCTCACGGCACGGTCTTTAAGCGCTTCGTTCTTGATTTCTTTGCGAAGGTTCGGATTAAATGTGGGCCGATTGGTGAGCGCCAGGATCTCGCCAGTGCGAGGATTTTCCACGATCACCGTGCCGGCGATGGCGTGCGTCTCTTCCATACCGCGATCGAGTTCGCGTTCGGCGATGTACTGGATGTTCTGGTCAATGGTGAGGACAAGGCTGTTGCCGGGTTCCGGTTCCTTTTCAACGCTGGCAAACCAGCGCTTGCGCGCGTCGACGGAAGTCATCAGCTTGCCGGGCTTGCCCTGCAGCTGCTGATTGAATTGCCTCTCCAGGCCGCTCAGACCCTGATCGTCGGTGCCGACATATCCCAGAACTTGTGCCGCCAACTCACGCTTCGGATAAAAGCGCTTAGGCTCTTTCTGGAAGTGGACGCCTTGCAGATTCAGCGCCCGGATGCGATCAATCACTTCGGCGTCGGCTTTTCGGGCCACCCAGCAGAAGGTCTTGTGGGCGCTGCAGTCGGCCAGCACGACGCGGGGATCGTCTTTGGTGATGCGTGTGATCAGGCTGATGGTATTGGCGAGATCGGGAGCTTCCGAGGGCACCACGAAGGCCGAGTCCACCTGGATGGACATCGCCAGTTCGCGTCCAGCGCGATCGTAGATGACGCCGCGTTTTGGCGAGAGATCGAAACTGCGCTGCTGCTGGTGCTGGGCGCGGCGCTCGAAGTCGCCATAGCAAAAGATCTGGAGATAAATCAGCCGCAGACAGATCGCCAGCAGCCACAGGCACAGCAGTCCAGACAAGGCGTAGAGCCTGAATCGTGCACCGTTCGAAGAGGTCGCCGCCATTTCAGTTCCCAGAAACTTTCGGCGGCCCCGAGGAGCCGCCGCGAAACAGCTGATTTCCCGTAGAGACGCGGCTGGCCGCGTCTCCGGCCACAGAGTGAGACGGGGCAAGCCCCGTCTCTACAGAACTATCTCGCCGACACAACCGACACCGCAGTCACGCTGGCCATCACCGGCGTAGCAGCATCGGTGGCGACGTCCATGCGCTGCACCTGCCCAGGCTGTGGCGATTGCAGGCCCAGTTTGCGCGCCACCACATCGATCCGCTCGGGATCGCGCAGCGACGCTTCTTCGAGGCGCAGGGCGCGGTTCATTTCCGTAAGACCATCGCGCTCGGACCGCAGCGTCTCGATCTTGTACCCATATTCAATCGCGCGGAAATGCTGCAGTGCGTATCCCATCACCAGCAAAAACAGGCAGCATAACGCCAGGCCGAAGTATTTCATCTCGCGCTCGCGGCGCGGATCTTCGACCTTCACCAGGCGCGAATTGTCGATGGTCTTGCGGAAATAAATTTCCGGAGTCCCCAGCCAGCAGGCCCCGTGCCGGCTGGAAGAAATTGCGCTTTGCATGGCCACGGCGCTCATAATTTATGCCACTCCGATAAATTTGGAATTGTGATCTCGGCTTTTCTGAACTGAGGCGAACCAGGGTTCGACAAGCGGTAACTCGACGAAGAATGACTCGCCGAGCAATGACTCAACCATCCGGGGTTCGGTGGGCAATGCTGGGTCCGGTTGCGCCCGCCGCTCAGCGCGCTCGACCGTTGCGATCAGATCTTCAATCAGGGTGCCAGTGAATTTCATTTCAAACGTTCCAGTTTTTCTTTCCGGACGCGGCCTTGTTCTGTTTTTTCTTGGCCGCTCCGGGAAAACTCCACCACAGAGTTTCTTGCAAAATCTTTACCCGGCACGTCTTACTATCACCGTACCGGGCGCCCGGCAGTTTCTCCGGGGCAAACCCAAAATCTTGCCGGCAAGATGCCGGCGCTACAACCTTTCGGCGGCGCGCATCTTCGCGCTGCGTGACCGCGGATTCCGATCTATCTCTTCTGCGCCGGCTGTCACCGGCTTCTTCGTCAGCAACTGATACCAGCCTTGCCTGGCGCCGTCCCGCAGCGCATCCTTGACGATCCTGTCTTCGAGCGAGTGAAAGCTGATCACCACCAGCCTTCCGCCTGGCTTCAGCACTCTGGGAGCCGCTTCCAGCAGTGCTTTCAGATCGTCCAGTTCACGGTTTACGAAGATTCGGAGAGCTTGAAAGGTTCGAGTCGCTGGATGAATCCGCTCATGTTTCCGATTCATTGACCGGGCCGCGGCTGATACGACTGCGACTAATTGCTGCGTCGTGCGTATCGGCCGCGACCGGACAATGGCTCTGGCGATTCTCCGCGACCTCCTTTCCTCACCGAATTCGTAAATCACATCAGCCAGCTCGCGCTCGTCGATGTGGTTTACCACTTGTTCGGCGGTCTCGCCGGACATCGGGTTCATCCGCATGTCCAGCGGTCCTTCCGCCTGAAAACTGAATCCCCGCGCCGGATCACCGAGCTGCAAGCTGCTCACGCCCAGGTCGGCCATCATGCCGTCCAGGGATGCGGGAGCGATGCGCTCACCAACCTCCGCAAACGATGCATGAATCAGCGTGATCTGCGGCCTCTCGGCATCCGATATCGCCGTCAACTTCTCGCGGGCCCGTTCCAGCGCCGCGGGATCTTTATCGAAGCCAATCAAATGTCCCGGTGCGCCGAGGCGTCTTGCGATTTCGCAACTGTGCCCGCCCAAGCCCACCGTGGCATCCAGATAAGTTCCGCCACGCTTTACGGCCAGAAAATCGATCGCTTCTTTTAAAAGAACCGGGACATGGCCAACCGCCCCATGCCCACCCCGCTCGGGGGTGTCTGTTGAATCCGTGCCCACTAGATGCCCAATTCGTCGAGCGTCTTGATGTCTTCATCCGAGAAGGCTTGCTCTTTAATCTCCCTATCGAGCGCTTCCAGGTTCCTGACTTCCAGGTAGGTCAGATTGCCGAGCACTGCCACTTCGCCGCGAATCTGCGCCGCCTCACGCAGGATCTGCGGAACCAGCAGGCGCCCCTGCCCGTCCATCTCCACAACCTGCCCGTAATAATTCGTGCGCGTCAAAAACTTTTTCTTGGTCGGGTTGTAAGTCGAGAGCGCGGCCAGCTTTTGCTCGATCCGCTCCCATTCCTCGAAGGGATACACTTGAGCAACAATTCCATCGAGACTTGTGATGTAGAATTTCTGCGCATATTTCTCGTCGATCACGCGCTTGAATTCCGCCGGGACTTTTAACCGTCCCTTTTCGTCGACGCGCGTTGGATGATTTCCGCGAAACATGTGCCCGGCTCGTTATCGGGGTCCGTTTACTGATGGCTGCTACCACAGCGACTACCACGAGGGAGGTAGAAGCGGTCGTAAAAGCAGTGGAGTCTGGTTCGTTGGGCCTGTTTTTGTCGGTGTCAGTCTCGGATATCACTGGCGCCTCGAAACTTAGCGTTCTTGCCCACGCACTCTAATATTTACTCCACTTTCAACCACTTTTGACCACATCCTACGCCTAAATCATTTGTTGTCAATAAGAAAGTTTCAGGTTGAGACTTTCGTAATGGGCTCAAGATGTAAACCGCGAAATCTTGCGGTTAACCAGGAAGATGACCACTAGGGCTTGTGTTTAGAAAACTGGTTCGCAGAGGTTGGAATCGTGAATTTTCCGCTTGCACTTGTTCGGGCTGGTGCGGGCTGTGTGGAAAAATCTGGCCGCCGAACCAATTGCCACTCTTGGCGAGCACCGGTAACTCACTTCCAGCCCAGCATGCCATTGTGCTTGACCGGATGGAGTACACTTGTGCCGGCTCAAGCCAAACACAAACAGGGGGCACAATGAAGCTGAATACTACTCGGATATGGCTGGGGGGCATTGCCGGGGGAGTGGTATGGATTGCATGGAGCTTCTTTATTGGGTGGCGACTGGGTTTGTTTTACCAAGCCATGCAGAAGCAAGGGTTATTTCTTAAGGAATCGCGCTATCCATTTTTCGCTGCGCACTGGATTGTGCTGGTACTCGTGATGTCGATTCTTATCGCGTATCTTTACGCGTGGAGCCGCGGGACTGCCGGCGCCGGACCGAGGACGGCTGTCAAAATCGGGATGATCGTGGGATTCTGCGCGGGCGTGCCGGGCAACTTTGCGCAAGCGGCCTGGTCGCCCATTCCGCGCATGTTGCCGCTCGGATGGATGCTCGATATGTGGGTAGGCTCGATCCTGGCCGCAGTGGTCGCGGGCTATTTGTACAAGGAGTAGAAACGCGGCTTGCCGCATCTTCTTTGCGGGGAGACGGGGCAAGCCTCTTCCCTACACAACTTATTTTACGGATTCGACAAAAACCGCTGTGCCATAGGCAAGAACTTCCGTGACGCCCTGCATCACTTCGGTGGCGTCGTAGCGGGCGCCGACTACGGCATTGCCTCCGATTTCCGCTGCGTGCTGCAACATCAGGTCGAAGGCTTCGGCGCGCGTCTTCTCGCACAGATTGGTCAGCAGGGTGATGTTGCCGCCGACCAATGTTTGCAGTCCGGCTCCGATGGTTCCAAAGATCGACCGGGAACGCACCACGATTCCTCGTACCACGCCCAGCGTGCGCACCACGCGAAAGCCGTCGAGCTCGAACTGCGTGGTCACCATGTTGTGGGCAACCATTCGTCCTGCGGTTACGGGATAATTGCTCATCGCTCCTCCGGAAAAATCTTGCCGCTATAAGAAGTGCGGAACTTCGTAACTCAGACTCGCTATTTCACCGGGACGGCGTAATGGGAACAAAGCACCCGCCAGTTGTTTCCAACCCTCACCCAGACGTCGGTGAACCGGTCATGATACTCGTAGGGCTTGCCGCTGGACCTCCCAAGCTCGTGATACGCCCCGGTTACCACGGCGAGGTTGCCACCACTGCGAACCCGCACATGGAGGTCCGACAATTCGGCGACTTCCACGTGTACCGAAGTATCGGCGCTGTGCGTGATATAGCCCGCTTTGCTGTAGGTGCTGCCATCTTCCACCGTAATGATGAAATCTTCGGTCAGGAGCTTAGACAGAACATCAAGATCTCGCTCCTTGTACGCTTCGGTCCATTTTTCTTCCAGCTTGCGCACTTGGGCTGCCGCGCCGGCCGGTTCCTGTTCTTGCGCGGACAAGCGCATCGTCAGACAAACGAGCAGGCAGAGAGTCAGCCTCGACGCCATGCGGTTTCTCATAACATCTATCTCATACCACACCGGTCGGCCATGACAAGTTCCTTCTGTGGACCCTCCGGTGAGCGCCGGCAGCAGAAGCTCGACCGTTCTCTGACTTTATTCCACCACCCACTCCCGCAAGCGGCGCAGCAGGGAGGCGGGCGCCTCCGCTTCCAGCACCACCAACCCATCCTGATACTGGCGGGAATAGATGCGGGCGCCGGCCTCCAACTGGGCCAGCATCTTGCCCTCTTTTTGCGGGACGCGCAGGTGAACGCGCCGGGGGCGGTCTGCTTCGAGAACGGCGTCAACCCGATCGAGCAGAGTGCTGAGTCCGATCCCTTTTGCCGCCGAGACATGGATGGTCTGGTTGTCGTCGCGCAGCGACTCGCGCTGTTTGGGAGGCAACAGATCGATTTTGTTCATCACCCGCAGCCGCGGCTTTTTGTCGGCCTCGAGTTCCTTAAGGACGCGTTCGACTTGCGCATCCTGCTCGCCGGAAACCGGGCTGCTGGCGTCCGAGACCTGCATGATCAGCGTTGCTCGCTGTACTTCTTCGAGCGTGGCGCGGAACGCCGACACCAGCGTGTGCGGGAGATGCCGGATAAAACCCACGGTGTCGGAGAGCAGAACTTTGCGTTTCGACGGCAGGTCAACGCCTCGGATGGTCGGATCGAGCGTGGCAAACATGCGTGACGACGCGACCACGTTGGCCTTGGTGAGCGCATTGAACAGCGTGGACTTTCCCGCGTTCGTATACCCCACCAGCGCCACCAGCGCGACCGGAACCGATTCTCGCCGTTGCCTCTGCTGCGCCCGGATGCGGCGCACACTTTCGATTTGCTGCTTGACGTGCCGGACGCGGCGGAAAATCTTTCGCCGGTCAGTCTCCAGCTGAGTTTCGCCCGGTCCGCGAGTGCCGATGCCGCCGCCGAGTTGTGACATTTCCACGCCGCGTCCCGCCAGCCGCGGCAGCATGTATTCGAGCTGCGCCAGTTCCACCTGCAACTGACCTTCACGAGTGCGGGCGTGCCGCGCAAAAATATCGAGAATCAACTGCGTGCGATCGATAACGCGAGTGTGGACCACGCGTTCGATATTGCGCTGCTGGGAAGGCGAGAGATCGTGATCGAACAGAATCACGTCCGCGGAAACCGAGGCCGCGGCGCCCGCAATTTCCTCCAGCTTGCCTTTGCCGATCAGCGTGGCAGGGTCGGGCCGATCCTTGCGCTGGGTGAATTCGCCGGCAATTTCGGCTCCCGCACTGATCGCCAGCGCCCGCAGTTCGTTGAGCGAGTCTTCGGACGTGAAATCGGAGGTGAAATCGGAGCTGAAATCCGGAGAATCCACGGGCAGGGACGATGACGACGCGGCTACACTGGCGGCGTGATCTCGAGCTGCCTGAGCCCCCGGGGTGATGCCTGTAGAACCTGTCTTCCCGGCGTGGCCAGAGCGGCCCTGGGTGCGCAATTTGCCGCGGAACTCCACCCCCACCAGGAAAGCGCGTTCGCGCTGCTCCGATGGATTCAGCACTGCCTTGGGCTCATTCCGCGAACTATTTCGCGAACTATTTCCCGAACTATCGCGGCTGCTCAGTCTGGAGTCATCTCGGCGCAAGCAGACTCATTTCATCCTGCCGTGCCGGAAGCGGGGCTGGGGACCGCTGCCTCCTCATCGGACGCCGCCGTCGCTGGCTTCGAATCGGCGTGGCTGTGGGCTCCGCGCGCGATCACGACGGTCGAAATCGCGTGCTTGAAGATGAGTTGCTCCTGATTGCCGGTTTCGAGGACCACCGAATACTTGTCAAAGGAGCGGATACGACCCGTCAGCTTTACTCCACTGACCAGATAGATCGTAATATTGTGCCGTTCCTTTCGTGCCGTGTTGAGGAAGGAATCTTGAATATTCTGTTGTGCCGGCTTAGCTTCCATTTGCCGATCTCCTTACTTGCGGGTTCGATGCCGCGCCATGAGCTTAGGGAGGGCAATGGCGCAGCTCGGTTCCTATAGGCTCCTACAATACGGCCTTGTCTCGCGCTTTTCAACTTCCCCCACCATAAAAAGTTCTTGAGACCCTTCTCTTCACCGGGCGTAACCAAGTGGTCATTTCCATCCATCTCAGGACGATCGACCAGGTTTCCTTTCCCTGGCCGGCCATCTACAATCGTCCCTTCGGAAACAGAGTTCAGAACAGGAGCCCCAACCTTGATCGATATCAACTTTCCCACCGATCTCAACACAAACCTTCTGATGCTGTTTCGTTGGCTGCATTTTGTCGGCGGCATCACCTGGCTCGGCCTGCTCTATTTCTTCAATCTGGTCAATGTTCCGTTTATGAAGGGACTGGATCCCGCCACCAAAGGCAAAGTTCTGCCCAGCCTGATGTCTCGTGCCTTGTGGTGGTTTCGCTGGGCATCGGTGCTCACCGTGCTGGCGGGCTGGGGGTACTGGAACAGCATCGTCGTTTCCGATGCTAGAAACGGCGGGGGATCCCCCGGTGGTCCGATGGCAACGTTCTTCGTGATTTGGACCGTCGCCTGGGCGCTGATGTATGCCTGCCAGATTCCCGGTAAGGGCATATTCGACAAAGGGCCGGTGCTGGCGGCGATTTACACCATCATTGTGGTCGCGGCCTCGTGGCTGTTTCTGCGCCTCAACGATCATGGATGGGAGAGCAATCGCCTGCTCGCCATCGGCATCGGCGGCGGGATGGGCTGGGTGATGATGCTCAACGTCTGGGGAGTAATCTGGCGCGCCCAGAAGAAAATCATCCAGTGGACCGCCGACAACGCCGCCAATGGCACACCAATTCCGGATAAAGCAAAATATCTGGCGCGGCAGGCCTTCCTTATATCGCGGGCGAACTTCGTGCTGTCGTTCCCCCTGCTCTTCCTGATGGGTGCGGCGAGCCACTATCCCATGTTTGGTAAATAGTGGTTGGAGAAAGTGTTCACGAGATAGCCAGCTACAATTGATTCCAGTATGCGCGAACTCCTGGACTCGATTCTGGAATGGTCCGGCGCCCAAGAAGACTGGCGTCCCATCTCGCGCTGGGCCGTCCTGGCGTGGCTGGGTTTCTACATTCTCTTCCTGATCTACGCATTTAACATGCGTGGCAGCTATCTGTTCATCGACTCCGCCAACCTTGTCGTCCACGAAGGCGGCCACTTGCTCTTCGGCTGGTTCGGCCCAACCCTCGGCCTCTGGGGAGGAACCATCCTGCAGTGGCTAGTCCCGCTGCTGCTGGCAGCTTATTTCTTCCGCGAACGGCAGACTGCGGCGTTCGTGTTCTGCATGTTCTTCTTCTTTGAGAACTGGCTCTACACCGCTACTTACATGGCTGACGCCCGTGCCATGGCTTTGCCCCTGGTGACCGCCGGAGGCTCCGACTACGTCGAGCACGATTGGAACACGATTTTCTCGAGCCTCGGAGTTCTGCCCTATGACACCAGGATCGCCGCAGTCGTCCGCTTCATGGGATGGTGTGGGATGCTGGCTTGTGTCGGTTGGCTTGCCTTGCGAGCAAAACCTGCGCCTCCTCGTCAGCGTTAGACTTTTGGAATGCACGGGGCAGTTACTGGACTTCGCGACCGTGGACACGGATTATAGAGCAACGCCGAGCGGGGTAGGACGTGAATACTGCATGGGTCGGGAGACGGATTTCCGCTGTTATCGCGTGCGGCTTGGTCATTGTCGGATGGTCTGCACTTCTGTTGGTCACCTCTGTTGCCGCACGAGTTTGTTCCTACATCAGTTTCCTTCTGCTCCCGCTGATTGTGGTTGCTCTCGGTTCGATGATTGCAAGTGTGGTGGCAGCAATAAAACATGGCTGGTGGTGGCTAATCGTCACGCTAGCCGCAATTTTGCTGCTCTTCTCCGTGCTAGGTACCTTCGAAGGTTGCTGAACAATGCGCTCAATGGCCGTTTGGTCTTCTTGTCGCGGCCAAACTACAGCCGCTCAGGCGTTTTGAATTGAGCATTGGGAATTCACTTGGTCACCTGCGCCGCCAGGTTCCAGGGTTTGCCGTCAAAATGTCCGGGCGGTGTCAACCCGAACAGTTTCAGAATTGTCGGCGCCACATCCACAATCGCGGGTTTCTCTTCGATGAACTTGTGACTTGAAAATAGAACTCCCGGGACCAGCCGCGGGTCGATGCAGTGGTCGCCGCTCCATGCCTTGGTGTTGTCCTCGAAAACCTTGCCGGTAACTTTGCCCATGACCGAGTCCCACGAGGCGCGATAGCCAGCTCCGTAGCCAACCAGTAGGTCGGGAGCGTTCTCGGTGTACGGTCCGCGATAAACCGCGTCCGTAATAAACATGCCGGTGACCCCGACGGCGCCAGAAGCCGGATCGACCAGCCCATTCAACTTCTTTTGCAGCTCGTCTTTCAACGCCTCGGCTTCGGCCGGATCGACAATTCCCTGCTTTTCGCGGCCTTTGATATTCAAGTAAAGTCCGTTGAGGCCCATGGTGTAAGCGCGAGTGCGCGACCAATCCACGTCCTCGAACCAGTCGCCGCTTTCGGTCTTGCCATCCTTCAACGCGAGATATCCGTTCTGATGCAGCCATGCATTCAGATTCATGCAACGAGCGAACGACTTGAATCCATGATCGGAGATCACCATCAGCAGCGTGTCTTCATCAATTTTCTCCATCACGCGCCCGATCAGCCGATCCATGCGTTCATACAAATCCTGAATCACCGGCGGATGCTGGCTGTGGGGGACGTCGCGCGCCGCCGGATGGTCTTCCTCCAGGTAGCGCCAGAACATGTGCTGCACGCGATCGGTCGTATCGAAAACGCAGGTGCAAAGGCCCTGCTTCGTTTTGTCGAGCGCATCGAAGAGCATCTTCTCGCGATCTTCGTGATTGCCGTAAGCCTGCGCCAGGAACGCATCGTCATCGAGCACGTGCTCGTTGAGCGCCCACGTATCCTCGGCCAGCCCGAGCGTGGCGTACGGACCGAAGAGCTTGGCCAGATAAATCGAATACGTGACCGGGTGCGAGATCGGCAGGTCGGGATGCCCGGGATCGATGTTCACCGGCGTAACATAAATCTCAACTTCCGGCGACAGTTCCTTGAGATAGAAGCGGCAAATGCCGTGCGCCGTGAATCCCAAGCCAGCCTTGAATTGCGCCGGAATCCATTCGGAGTATTCTCCGACCTTCAACGTGAATTTTTCCGAACCCACCGCGATGCGCGCCGATTTGGATCCCGGCTCCGGACGAATTTCGAAAGCCACGCGCAGTTCGGTGCCAGCTTTCTCCGCCAGTGGACTGTCCGGCCCTGGAATGTAGGAACGGCAGACGCCGTTCTTGCGCTCGATAGGTACCCGCACACCGCCTTCGCGAAACTTGTCGCTGGAGGCGCGAGTCGTGCACAGGCAGAACGTCCCCTGGCTGCCCTTCAGGTCTGGAACACACATCCCGGAAAGCAGCACGCCCTGAAATTTCTCCGGCGGAAACGTGACCGGAACGCGAATCACGGAACTGAAGATTCCCGCCTTGCCCAGCCAGTGCCAGAAGGGAGTGCCCTTGCGCATCCCCTTGATTTCCGTTTTGCCGAACGGAATGAAATATTTGCCAATCTTCAGATGCCGCTTCGGCCCCTTGATTTGAGCCGACGAAAGAAAGGGAAGGTAGTTGCTGGTATCGCGCGCCAGAAAGTCATAAATATTGTGTTTGCCCGGATTCACACCGGTCATGAACGTCGACCACGCCACCGGAGAAATCGGGGGGAATGTCGTGCGCAGTTTGCTGAAGGTTCCCTTGTCCCGTAACTTTGCCAGGTTCGGCAGTCTGCCTTCCTTCATGAACCGGTCGGCGAGATCCGGATCCATACCGTCGAATCCCAGAATCACCGCTCGCTCAAACGTCGCCTTTCCATATGCATTGCGCCGTCGCAGAAAGCGCAGCAACTGGCGGATGGGCCACGTCATCAGCGCGTAGAACGAATAGAGGAAGGCGACAAAGATTGCCCAGAACGACGAGAGCACCGCAAATCCGGCACCGGGCCCGGCATAAGCATGGGCAAGGGCAGGCAGGAAAATGAGGGCTATCAGCAAGACCCGTGTGGCGCGGGCGCCCTCGCCCGCGAAAAACCGGCGTTCGCAATGGAACGTCGTGCAATCACGCAGCGACCAACTAGCCGATCCACGCAGGCGGGCGCGGGCGCCCGCCCTACACAATCTCGTCATATCTTGATCCCCAACAATTCCTTGAATACGAATCCTGCGATCATCGACAAGATGAAGAACAGCCAAATCCAATTGATGCCATAGCCCGCAACATCGATGTTGCGGTCCGGGTAGTTGATCGAAATAGACTCGATCGGGCTATTCTGCGGCAGCGCCGGCTCTGCCGACGAGAACATACGCCTCCAGAATTGTCCTCGCAAGCGGATGGTCGAAATTCGCGGCAAGCCACTCCCTACGCAAACGGACTTCGCTGCGCTTTGGCCGACCGCGGCGATCTTCACTTCATATTTTCCATCTTTTGAGCCAGCCAGTCGCCAGATAATCTCATTCTCCGCCGGTATATGTACTGGAGGCGCAGTCATCGTGATTTCGGGCGGCAGGTCGAGCGTAACGTCATTCAGTGCGTCGCTTCCGTCGAACTGAACCGTCAAAAGGAACGGTGCGTTTACAGGAAGCGGGGTTTGGCCCAGGTAACGATCCATCTGCACGATCAGCAAAGTAATCGGAATGATGACGTACAGCAACGGCTTGAATGCGAGTTTCAGGTAACGCCCGGTGCCGCGCAGGATCTTGCCGTAGGAGCCCATCACCACCGGAATCTGATCCCGATACAGGCGCACTGCCAGCAGATGAGCCTTCAGTTGACCCTTCGCAATGCCGATAGCTTTCTGGTCTGACGTGTAGCCGAACAGGACAACCATCAGCAAGCCAACGACGAGCGACAAGATCACCACAATCGCCAGCGGACTGGCCAGCATAAAGAGTTGGAACGCCAGGGCCAGCGCCATCGGATTGGAGAGAAAGACCAAGCTACTCGATGTACCCCAATCCGCGCAGCCGTTTCTGTATTTCTTCCTTCGACGTGCTGCTCTCGTCCGGCAGGATTTTGTTGGTTTCCTTTTCCAGCATGTGGATTACGAATTCGTCGATCGATTCGTATCCCGCGGCGTCCGAACACTGCTTGACCTTCTCCAGCAGTTCGCCTTCGATTTTCACTTTGTAGGAACCAAACATGATTGCTCCCGTTTGTAATCGCGGCCGCTAGCGGCCCTGAAATACCGACTGCCCCATCATATCCTTCGTTTTCGCGATTCCGAATTCCGACAGAATCGTGGGTGCGATATCAGTCAGCGCCGGAGCCTGCGCGTCAATCTTGCGGTTGCTTAACAGCACACCCGGCACCTTGGTGAAGTCCATGCAATGATCGCCGCTCCACGCATTCATGTTGTCCTCGAGCACGTCCGCCGGAAACGCGCCCAGAATCGTTTTCCAGCCGGAGCGATACCCGCGGTTATAGCCGACCAGCGCATCCGGCCCGGTGCGCGCGTAGGGGCCCTGGTAGGCTTCGCTGGCCAGGTCGATCCGGGTCATCACCTGAGAACCATCCTTCGGGTCCCGAACCTCCAATAGCTTTTGCCGGATTTCCCGCAGCAAAGCGTCGGCCTGAGCAGGCTCGACAATTCCCTCGCGCTCGCGTCCGCGCACATTCAGATAGAGCCCGTTCAAGCCCAACCCGTAAGCGCGCGTGCGGCTCCAATCCACATCGGCGAAGGGCTCGCTCGAATCCCCACTGGCGCCAGCTTTCCGCGTGATGTAGCCATTGTTCAACAACCAGGTGTTCAGATTAAAGGAGCGCCGGTAGGGAGCGAATCCATGGTCCGAGAGTACAAGCAGCGTCGTGTTGTTATCGACCCTCGGCATGACCTCGCCGAGCACCTGATCGATCTGCTCGTAAAACTCTTCCAGCGATGACCCGTACTGTGCCGCCAGCGCTGCATCGTATGCAGGATGTTGGGGATCGGTCAGCCGCCACATCATGTGCGCGTTCAGATCGAGGCTCGAAAAATAAAAGAAAAACAGGCCCTCGTGGAATTTGGGGAACTCCACATCGAACGCACGCCGATGCTCGGCGAGCACGGTCCGCGCCTGTTCCAAGTACTCCTTATCGTCGAGCACGCCGGCGGTGAGCGCTTTGGTGTCTTCGGCAATGCCCTGGGTGTGGAATTCTCCGATTTGTTTCGCCAGATCGCGCGAGTAACTTGAAGGCGTGGAGATGGGCAGAGCGGGATTTTCCGGATCAATGTTGATCGGCGAGACGTAAAGCTGAAACCGTGGATGTGTCTGCTTGAGATAAAAGCGGCAGATCCCCTTCACGTTGCCAATCAGCGGCATGAGCTGAAATTCCACCGGAACCCATCCACTCCATTCGCCTTCTTTCAGAACGAACTGCTGGTCCTGCAAACCGATGCGCGCCACAGCCTCCAGAGGATCCACATCAACCGTAAAAGGTTCGGTAGCAGGAGGCGAGTTCTTGCGAAATGTGTTGTCGGGCCCAACCAGATTGGTCGTGACCCGATTGTTCTTTACTTCGACCTGCACGATTTCTCCGCCCTCAAGGGCACCGACTGCTGCTGTGGGGTCATCAGTGTAGAAAGTAAATGTTCCGTAGGTGCCGCGAAGATCGGGCGTGCCCATGCCGGAAAGAGTCTTCCCTTTCGCCGTGATCGGAGGGAAATTCGCCGGAATACGGTAAACATAGTTGGGCGCACCATGTTCGTCCAGAATCTCCCAGAAGGCCTTCCCGTGCCGCAACTGCTCTGCCGAACCGCTGCCCAGCGGGATCACCCAACTGCCAACATGAAAGCTATGCTTTGGTCCCTCTACCTTCGACGTGGAAAAATAAAGCTGAAAGGTTTTCGGGTCGCGGTGGATAAAATCAAAGATTCCGTGGCCTCCGGCATTCATTCCCGTAATCAGGTTTGACCACGCCACCGGACTTTGCGGCGGAATGCTGGTCGTCAAATGCCGGAACGATCCCTGCGCGGCCAGCCGGGCGAAGTTCGGCATCTTACCCTCGGCCATGAACTTCGTGAGCAGATCCGGATCGAGCCCGTCGATGCCGAGGATGATCAGCTTTCTGGAGTCAACCGATCCTCCCCGAGCGCGCTGACAGGAGAGAAGCAGGCTGAAACCCGCGGCGCACATAGCCAACAGGAACAGTAGACGAAGACGTTTTCTGATTGGCGTGGTCACTGCAAGTATGATCTGCAAGTAAGATTTCAAATACGGTCCGGCTTCGCGGAGGCGGCGTCGAGCCTTACGGCTAGCGTTGGCTCGTGATCACGACATCACCACAGACTGGAGATCCCGAGGAGCAGGTACATAGATTGTACTTTACACTTACTGTCATGATCCGAAAAGTCGTTGCCGGCGTGAGTCTGATCTTTCTTTGCCTCAGTTTTTCTTTCGCCGCAGCCGCGCCGAAGCCTAGCCTGGTGCTGATCACCCTCGACTCTGCCCGCAGCGACCGAATGGGATTCCTCGGCGCCAAGGGTGCGCATACTCCGAACCTCGACCATCTCGCCGGCGAAAGCATCGTCTTCGAGCACGCCTACGCCCAGGCGCCGGGCAGCGTGGTTTCGCACGCGACCATTCTTTCCGGCGCCTACCCTCAAAGCACCGGCATGAGCGAGATTGGCGGTATGCTACCGCCATCGCTGCCGTACCTGCCTGATCTGCTAAAGACGCAAGGCTATCGCACGGCCGCCTTTGTTGGCTCTATCGAACTCGATCCGGTGAACGGGCTGGCACAAGGCCTCGAACGCGGCTTCCAGACTTACGATGCTGGCTTTTGGCCTGCGATCCCCGGTGACGCCCGTTCTCCCATAACTGAACGCCGTGGAGATCAGGTTGTCGCTCGCGCCATCGCATGGCTGGACCACAATGCGCAACAGCAGTTTTTCTTGTGGGTTCATATCGCTGACGAGCTCGAGCCCCGCGCTTCCTACAACTCCGCTATCACCACAGCCGATGCCGACATCGGTAAATTAATCAGCGCTTTGCAACAGCGCAAGATTTACGAAAATACCGCGCTGATCGTCGTCGCCGATCACGGCGAGAGCCTGGGCGCCCACGGCGAAGACGTCCACGGTATTTTTCTCTACGACGAAACGATTCACGTCCCGCTGCTCATGAAACTCCCTCAAACCCAGCCGGCCGCGCGGCCCACAGCCACACGAGTTGCGGCTAAAGTCAGGCTCGTGGACATCGCTCCTACGATGCTGGAAATCGCCGCAATTCCGGTCCCTTCGCAAATGTTGGGACAGTCACTGTTGCGTATCGCAAAGGCCAGCGGCGGAAGTGACCAGCCCGTGTACTCCCGCGCAGATCTGCCCCAACGAGGATTCGGTTGGAGTCGGCTCGAATCCTGGCGCGCCGGCAAGTATCTCTACATCCGCGCCCCCAAGCCTGAACTTTACGACCTGACCGCGGATCCCGGCTCCGCTCACAATCTGGCCCAAAGTTCGAAAGCTACGCTCGACACCATGGCCGCGCAGCTCGACGGCTTTGATCGGAACTATGACCGCCGTTTCAGTGGCGAGGCCGGCAAGTCTTCTGCGGAGTTGAGTTCGTCCGAGATGCAAAAACTGGCGTCGCTCGGCTACGTGGGATTGCAAAAGTCGTCGGCCTCTGCCACCGCGGTTTCAGGAACCGATCCCAAAGACAAAATAGCAATCGCCAATAAAGTGATCGCAGCGGCGACGCGTGACTGGTCGAAGCCAGAGCTCGCCATTGCCGCGCTCGATCCTGTCGTCTCCGCCGATCCCAACCTCTACCTGGCGCAGTACACACTCGGAGCAGCGTTGGCCCGAAAAGGACAGTACGCCGAGGCAGTCAAGCATCTGCACAAGGCAATCGAACTCCAGCCTGACTCCGTCTGGGCAAACTACGAAATCGGCGCATGCCTGCTAAAATCCGGCGACTACAAGACCGCCATCGTCCACCTGGAAATCGCCGCCGGACGCCTGCCTGCCTTCGCCCCCGCGCACCTCTCCCTCGCTGAAGCCTACGAACATACGGGCCGGACCGAAGACGCGAAGCGGGAACGCGCACGAGCACCAAAGAACCCTTAGGATCGCAACGAAAGCCGTTCAGGCCGGATTCGTTCCAGGATGGAGCCGTTACTGCGGCGGTGGGCCGGCTTTTGCGACTGACTTGGCGTTCGCCTCCAGCCGCCTCGCTTCCGCCCGCTCGCGTTCAGCATTTGCTTTCTGGCCCAACTGGTCGTATATATCGGCCAGCCAGAGATGCGGCAAAGGGATTTTCGGCTGAATGGCCGCTGCCTTCTTGAGGGCGGCCACGGCACCCTGGAGATCCCCGGTCCTTGGCAAGGCATAACCGAGAATCATGTAGCTTTCATAGTCGTTCGGGATGTATCGCAATACGGTTTCGCACTCCCGGATAGCGTCTGGCAGCCGATTGGTTCGGGCGTATGCCATCTCCAGATAGCTGTGGGCCCTCACGAAATCTGGCATCGCCGCAACCACCTTCTCCAATTCGGGGATTGCGGCTTCGTAATCTTTCAGAGCCATGTAACTCTTGCCCAGCCGGTAACGAGCTTCCTTCGAATCGGGAACCATTTCCAGAGCCTTGCGCAGAACTGGTATGGCTTCCTGATATTGATTGTTCTCTATCAACCAATCGCCCAACATCGGGTAAAGCCAGAGATGGGGCTCTGCGGCAATTACCTGCTTGAGGAGCGTAATGGCCTCGTCGAAGTGCCTGTCCTGCAACAATGACTGGGCTTTATGCATCTTGCGGACAATTTCGATCTTGTCCTTAGGATCGCTGGCTTGATCGGCGGCCGTTGTCTTCGAAACAACTCTAGTGGAGGCCATGTACCCCAGTGCTCCCAGTACCTCCTGTGCCTGCGCGTCCAGAGCAGGCTTGGGAACTTCCCGCTGGTTGCTCGTCTTCTGCCGGAAATCCTGCAATTGACTTGCCAGCGTGTCAGCCACCGCGGCGGAAGACGATGCCAGGTTGTGTTCAGCGTTCGCATCCGCCCCCTCGTCATACAGTTCCCGCCGCGGCGCCTGGATGTACAGATACTTTCCGGTCCGCAGCGACCGTAGGGCGCTCCACCCGTATTCGGTCCGTGCATAATCCGATTCCGCATATGCCGCCTCGTCCCACGCCTTCGGGAGATCATTTTCCGCCGCTCCCGCTTTCATCAGTGCCAGCAGCGATTTCCCCTGCACTTCCTTTGGGATCTCGATCCCAGCTTCCTGCAACAGGGTGGGCAATATATCGACCAGTTCCACTCGATTTGTGATCCGCTTACCCCCGCCACTCGCTTGCGGCAGCTTAATCAGCAGGGGCACATGGATCGTCTCGTCATAGAGAAAAATCCCGTGCGTATCTTCGCCGTGCGCTCCCAAGGACTCTCCGTGGTCGGCGGTTACGGCGATGACCGCACTGTCGTAGAGGCCGCGCAATTTCAGCTGTCGAAGCAGTTTTCCGACCGCCGCATCCTGATAAGCGATAGCGCCGTCATAGGGCGCGGAAGCATACCGGCTCTTGTAGGGCTCGGGCACGTCATAGGGATCGTGTGCGTCATAAAGGTGTAGCCACATGAAAAATGGTCCCTTGGGGTGCTGGTTCAGCCACCCCAAGGCGTGCGCCACCGTTGTCTCACCGCGATGTCGGACACTGTGATAGACGTCTTCTCCCGGCTGTCCATTGTGGAAATCGGCATCGTAGGTCTGAAAGCCGCGGTCAAAACCAGGGGCGTACAGGGGGTTGGCCTGAAGGACAATCGCGCTGATAAACGCCGCCGTGCTATACCCGTTCGCCCGCAAGATATCTGGGGCATAAGGCAAATCCGCCGCCAAAAACGCCTGTTCAATCCTATTCACCTGATGAAACTGCGGATAGGTGCCGGTAAGAATGGTCGCGTGCGATGGCGGCGTCAGCGGAACCTGCGCATACGCTCGTGTGAAGACAGCCGATTGTTTCGCCAAAGCGTCGAGGTTCGGCGTCAGCCCGCGCGGCGAACCCAGAAACCCCATCCGGTCGGCGCGGGTCGTGTCGAGCGTTATCAGGATAATATTAGGAAGCTTTGGACTCGATGCCCCAGATCGCGGAGCCGCCGCCCATGCGCTGGGCGCCAAGAGCATGCCAAACAACAAAAAACGAACCACAACCCTGCTTCGCCGGAACACGTGATTAACCTCACCCCCAGCGAACAGTTTACACGTATCTGGCCGCCACGTTTACTTCGCCGGCCACTAATGTTGTCATCCTGAGCGGAACACGTGCTTCGCGAATGCGAAGCAGGCGTGAAGTCGAAGGACCCCTACCCGCTAGTGGCTGCGAAGGGGCTAGAGTCTCTCTTTGTTCTCAGTGCCGCAACAGATTCCTGGGGCAACTCCCGCTCCCGCAGAGGCAATAGGGATCCTTCGACTGCGCGAGGAGTTCCCTTCGGGAACTTCTCGCTTCGCTCAGGATGACAGGACTTGAGGGCTGATGCTCGGCAAAAAAAATCAGGAGGCTCTTTTGAGCCTCCTGAGCGAATCCCAATCCAACCCGTTTAGAAGGTGAACTTCAACGCTAGCTGCATGGTACGCGCGTTGCTCGGGAAGTTCTGCTTGGCATTGTTGAAGATGCTACTGGATGGTATGAAATAGCTCCGTGAGGTCGTGTTCGAAAAGCTCAGAACGTCATTGATCGACCCAGTGACGAATTGCGGATGGTTGAAGAGGTTAAACGACTGCGCCACGAACTGGAACCCAAAGCGCTCGCCAAACTTGAAGTGCTTGATCGCCGAAATATCGAAGTTGTTGATCGGCGGCGTTGAGAAGTTACCCCGGCTGGAAGTGGCGTATGCGCCCAGGCCAGCGGTGATGTACTGTGCTTTCGGGTTATTAGCCAGGTACGCAACCGTATAGCTCTTATTATCAACCCCAGTCGAAAAAACATTGTTGCAGTCCGCCAGGCCATTTGTTCCCGTACTGCACAACGCCGTCACCCCGCTGCCTACGCCCTTCTGGCCTCCGGGATTGAGAATGGCGCGATCGGGTGCTGCATCGAAATTCAGATTGGCGTCATCTCCGCTTTGCACTGTCCCCCACTGCCCCGTCTCCCATGTGTAAACCGGGATGAACTGGTAGTTGCCGAGCAGGTTCTTCTTCATCCAGTTCGAGTCGTGCGCGAACCACGGAACGTCGTAGCTCAATTGAACCGTGATGCGATGGGCATGGTCCAAAAGCCCGTTCGCCTTCTCTGCTGCCAGGTCGCGGAAATCCTGCGGACGGCGGGGCGAGATGACCGTGCTGAAAAAGTCCGCCGTGCTGTTGTCGATTTCGTGACTCCAGGTCCAGGCCGCCTGGAACTGCAGCCCGTGGGTCATCTTTCGCTGCAACTGGGTCTGCAGGCCGTGGTAGGTTGACCAACCCCACGGCTGGTAAGAGGTGATGAAAGTGGTGAAGCCAGCGTTCAGGTACGGGGTGTCGATGACGCACGGCGGCCCGAGAAGGCAATCGGCCTGAGGCTGGAGGCCGGTTGGACCGTCGAGAGTAACCGTAAGCGCGTCCAACTGTGCTTGCGAAGGCGCCTGCAGGTAGGTGGGCAGAGAGTTCGTCTTAGTCACAATCGAGACAGCGTTCAGCCTGGTTTGCGTATCCAGGTGGATGCCGCGCGATCCCACATAGCGGACTTCCGCGGTGTAGGGCCCGAAAACATGCTGGATGCCAAGATTCCACGATTCTGCGTAGGGATACTGAACATGCTCGGGAAGCTGTGATGAAGTTAACGCGCGTGCGGCGTAGGGGTCGGTGAATGTTGTAATCCCGCTCAACTGTGGCTGTGGCGGAATCCCGCCGTGGGCCAGGAAGCCGGGGGTGCTGAGCCCGCCGTAACAAATGCCCGCCTTCGGGGCGCCGCTGCAGTCGATCGTCGAACCGATTTCCGGTGGACGCGACAACGTTCCGATATTGTCGAAGAGCACATCGTAGGCCATGGAAAAGCCGCCACGAATCGACGTGTTGCCGCTGGTGCCCGGCGAGTACGCAAAGCCGATGCGGGGCATGAAGTCCTTCTTGGGCGCCTGCGGCGCGTTGAAGGTGATCAAACCGGGATCATCGGCAATCTTGTTCAAAGCCTGTTGCTCCCAGCCAGCGGGAATGGTCAGGTACTCATAGCGCAGTCCCAGGTTCAGACTGAGGTTGCGAGTGATCTTCCAGATGTCGTTCACGTACCAGCCATACATCTTGTCGTCGCCCGAGTAGCCAACCGTGCCGAAGCTGCGCTCGGCAAAAGTGGGTATGAAATCGTTTACGAAGGCGTCCAGACCCTGGGCCCCATTTGCGGCATTGTAAGTTCCGTATTCGTAGTCCCCACGGGAGCGCTGGATGAATTTCTGCGGGTCAATCTGCTTGCGCAGATCGAGACCGAACTTAAAGGAATGCCTGCCGACATTCCAGCTTACGTTGTCTTGCATTTGATAGGTATTTTCCGTCGCGTACTGGGGATTGTCCGGAGCAGGCCCCACATTGATGAAACCCAATTCGTCAAGCGTCAGATTGGGAAACGCATCCAGTCCCGGGAATGTGAAACCCGGCACGGTATAGTCGTTTGAGGTGCGGGTGTATCCCACCCGGAACTCATTGATAATATTGGGCGAGAAAGTGTGATACTCCCCTATGGTCACGAGGTGGTAGGGAACGATCAAGGGGGTATAGAAGACGGGTAATTCCGCGCCCGTATCGATCTGGCCATAATGGTTGTAGATGTAACGCAGGTGGAGTTGGTCCTTGTCGCTCATGTCCCAGTCCCCGGACGTGGTGAGGAACTTGCCGTTGATGTAGTTCGGCGCGATGATCGGCACCACGCCGATCGGAATCGCGTACGGGGTCGGGGTGCTCGTCGTATAGTCATTCACCGTCACCGTGGCATCGCCGTTACCTTGGCACGGGTTACCTGTGCCGACCGCGGCCTGAGCGCCCGCAGTGGCGTATTTCGAGAACCCAGCAATATTGTTAGCGTTTACCCCGGGGATGCCCGAAATAGTTGACCACCCCGCGGCCGTCGGGGCACAAGCGGGTGAACTCGGCGACGCCGCCTGGCCGACCGGGTTGAGTTCGAAGTTTACGAAATAGAACACCTTGTTCTTGATGAGTGGTCCACCCACCTGTCCGCCGAAGCGATTGTTGTCGTAACGAGAATTGACGGGCGTCTGACCCGGTCCGAATTGGTGTGCAGTCACATAGTCGATGGCATTCAGATTGCGGTTCCGGAAGTACTCGTACGCCATGCCGTGAATCGTATTGGTGCCATTGACCACAACCTGATTGAACTGCCCGCCAGCCGAGTGCCCGAATTCCGGGCTGAACTGATTGGTAATGACGGTGAAGTTGGCAACGGCATCGTTCGGTATATAGACCAGCGGACCGGTTACTCCCTTGGAGTTATTGTCCTCGCCCTCGATGGTGAAGTTATTCTCCCGCGCTCGCTGTCCGCCGACCGAGGGGCCCGAACCTGCACCCAAGCCGCCTGTGCTGCCCACGCCCGCCTGCAGCAGCGAAGCATTTAGAACACCACCTCCCAGAGAGCCGCCGGACATGGCCGAAGGGAGACTCTGCAGCAGTGCGTTCTCATACGTCGTCTGCAGTTGGCTGGTGGTCGTATCGATGGTCGGGGGCGTGCCCGAGACGTCGATGGTCTCGCTAGCCGCGCCCGGCGTCAGCGTCAGGTTGCGTGTGGTGGTCTTGTTCAGCTGCACATCTACCTGCTCGCTGATGGTCTTGAACCCCGTCATCTTGGCCGTAATCTTATAAGTGCCGGCCAACAGGTGGTCGAAGTGGTAATCGCCCGCACCGCCAGTCTTCGCGGTGGCGACGACGCCGGTCGCCACATTGGTGGCCGTTACGTCGGCACCGACGACTGCAGCGCCTTGGGAATCAACGATCGTCCCTACCACGGCGCCGTCGATCGCTTGCCCGTACGCCACACCGGCGCTCAACACCAAACAACCGAAGAAGGCCAACACAAATGCCGGAAGTCTGTAATTTCGCCCGCTTTGTTTCATAATCAGTTTTTCTCCTGAACGCTGCTTTAAAGATGAACCCTAACAAAAACACTGGCGAGTTCGGCGCACTCCGAGCGCGCAGACCCGCGCGAAGCAGAGACTAGTGCAAATGACGCTCCATCACAAAATGTTCGTTCGATGTTTGTTTTCAATGGCTTGTATCAAGCGTTCTGTGCTGATCTATCAAAATCCATATAGGATGATTGGGTAAACTATGGTTTTTGGTATGCACTTGGACTGATGTTGGCACTCGCCGGTTGCGAACTGATCACGCCTGTTCGACCGCGCCTGCTAGAATCTTGATTCCTGTGAAAATCAGCCTTGCATCTTCGGGAACGAAGCCGCAAGCAGCGGCACAAAATGACGCGCCTCGGTCCGTCCCGCTCTTGGACTTGCGCCGGCAATACGATGACATCCGCGAAGACGTGCTGGCAGCGATCGAGCGCGTATGCGATTCGCAAAGCTTCATTCTCGGCCCGGAAGTCGAGGCGCTCGAGCGTGAAATTGCGGCGCTGACCGGAGCGGTTGATGCCGTCGGTTGCGCATCCGGAACGGAGGCTCTCTGGCTGGCGCTGGTTGCCGCGGGCGTCAAGCCCGGAGACTCGGTCATTACCACGGCATTCAGCTTCTTTGCCTCGGCCAGCGCCATTGTGCGGGCCGGCGCGAAGCCGGTTTTCGTGGATGTCGATGCCGGTACCCTGAATCTCGATGCGGCGCTGGTTGATCGGCAAATTCGCACCCGGCGCCCCGAAAATCTTCGCGCCATTCTTCCCGTGCATCTTTACGGACAGTGCGCCGACATGGATGCATTCGACCGCATCGCGCAGGAATTCGAACTTGCGATAGTCGAAGACGCCGCGCAGGCGATTGGCGCTGAGTGGCGCGGGCGTGGCGCAGGTTCGCTCGGCATCACCGCTGCTTTCAGTTTCTATCCCACCAAGAACCTGAGCGCCTACGGAGATGCAGGCATCGTCACCACTACTTGTCCGCGGATGGCCGAACACATGCGGCAACTGCGCAATCATGGCAGTCCGCGGCGTTACTACCACCATGAATTTGGCTGGAACGGACGCATGGACGCGATTCAGGCTGCGGTGCTGCGCGTGAAGTTAACTCACATTGCCGACTGGAACCGCAGCCGTCAGAAGCACGCCGCGACCTACGACCAACTGTTCGCCGGCGCGGGACTCACTTCGAGCAAGACTTCCGATTCAAGTCGCGCGCCCGTGCGCTTGTTGGCACGTACTCCACAAGCTAAACATGTGTTTCATCAGTATGTGATTCGCGCCCAGCGCCGCGACGATCTGCGCAAATTTCTCGCCGACCGAAAAATTGGTTCGGAAATCTACTACCCGCTACCGCTGCATTTGCAGCCAGTCTTTTCCTACCTGGGACTGATGGCGGGAGACATGCCGGTCTCCGAACAAGCTGCGCAGGAAGTGCTGGCATTGCCGATGTTCCCGGAGTTGACCGAGGCGGAAATCCGGTGGGTGGTCGACAGCATTGCGGATTTCTATTCGTAGGATCAGACGCCACGGTAAAGCAGGTCCTTCGCTTCGCTCAGGATGACAATTTTGCTTAGGGCTTCTCTGCGGCCTCGGCGTCTCGGCGGTGACAACGTTATCGCTTGCGCCGCACTGGTTCTTCTCCCGGCGCGAGCACGCGGCGCACCATCGGCGTGTTGAGCTTATATTTGCGCTCGGTAACATTGCCCTTGTCGTCCTCCACTCGAACGATGAACACGGGCAACAGGCCTTCCTTGTCGAAGCTCTCTTGCGCAACGGTAACGGGCAGGACGCCTTGCATGCGCTCGCGATACGCCGTCTCATAGCGATGGCGCTTCACGTTCCAGGTGAAGACGCGAATCTGATTGAAATCGAAGGGCAGGCCATCCTTGGGTTCGCTGAGGGCGATCAGGTACTGCGCGATTTTCTTGTCTCCATCCTTAACCTGATTCAGCACGAAGCAGGCGACGATGCGCTGGCCTTCCGCGTATTGCGCCACGTCGAGCGGAACGTCGACATCCACCATGCGGGCCAACACCCAGCCGACCCGGTTGTTGGAGTCACGCACCAGCCACCAATCCTCAATCACCGGAATGGGCTCTTTCTTGTCTGACTGATTGCTGCCCGGCGTGGCAGAGCGCGACGGCGGCGCAACTGCTCCTGGCTTCTCGGCCGTGGCTCGCTTCAACAGTGATAGCTTTTCGCCGGTAGAAATTTGATAGAGATGTTCGGTATCGCGTCCTGGCTCGACGTGCAGATTCGTGTCGTTGCGCGTCACGCCTTGCGCTTGCACGGGATCGTTCTGGTTGTCCGCGGTCAGTTTCTGGATCTGATCGAAGACATCCTGTCCGACAAGGTAGCGCTGCTCCATCCATCCCGTCGCGCCGCTTGCGGTGCGCACTTTTGCGAAGCGGCGGTCATGGTCGAGCACTTCCACGCGGTCGCCGTTCTTCACCACTCCGATTTTTTCATACACCGCCGCGACATGATCGCGCAGGTTGACCTGCACGCCGGAAACGTAAGCAATCTCAAGTACGCGACCGCGTCCGCGGTTGCAGCCCGAAAAAAACATCGTGCAGGCCAAGCAGAGGGCGACGGCCAACAATCGAAATCTCGACGATCGAGGTTTCGCCGATCGCAACAGAGATGTGGGGAGGAACTTCACTGGATGAAACTTTTACTATAGCGCGGCGTGATGGCGCTGGAAAGAGAACGGCGTGCAATCGAACCTCCAAGGTCTCCGCGTCTCTCTTTGGGTTTGAAGGACTTGCGGGTAATGTATTTATGAATCAAGAACTTAGAAAATCCGTTCCCCAATCAGATCTCTTTCTCATCGTTGCGCGCGATGGGTCTTAAGTCAATGGATTTCGATCACGAAGCGGTGGATCGTCTTACTATGCAGATCCGAGTTACCCGAAGTAAGACCTAATCGAGGTGATGCCGGTTGTCCAGCGTGCCCCTTTTATATGCCTTGACACGTATATTCTCTTTCGGGTATATAAAGAACGTGGAATCTGTCTTCGAAATTATTGCGGAGCCGAACCGGCGCGCGATATTGAGCCTTCTGGGGTCGTCGGAACAGTCGGTGGGAGAGATCGAGCGCCGGCTTCGTATGGCGCAGCCGACTGTGTCAAAGCATCTGCGTGTGTTACGCGATGCCGGTTTCGTGGAATCGACGGTGGACGCGCAGCGGCGGCTCTACCGGCTGAAACCTGGACCACTTCAGGAGATCGATGACTGGCTGGCTCAGTTCCGCCGGTTCTGGTTGGCTCACGTGGATGCTCTGGAACGCCACCTTGACCGTATGCATCAATCAAAACCGACGAAAACGCAGCCAAGGAGCAGACGAAGTGGCTCAAACCGCGAACGTAATAAATAAAAAGGAGAAACGAGATGAAAATCAAAGTGACCAGCTTATACGTGGATGATCAGGACAAGGCTCTGCGCTTCTATACGGAGGTGCTGGGCTTTGCCAAGAAAGCCGATTTCAGTAACGGCCCATATCGGTGGCTGACCGTGGCCTCGCCCGAGGAGCCTAACGGCACTGAGCTGCAACTGGCACTGAACAACAACCCTGCGGCCAAAGCTTATCAGCAGGCGATGTTTCAACAGAGCCAGCCTGCGGCCATATTTTTCACCGATGACGTCAAGGGCGACTACGAGCGGATCAAGGCACGCGGCGCCGAGTTTACGATGCCTCCCACCGACGTGACCGGCTCGACCATTGCGATGCTGAAAGACACTTGCGGGAACCTGATTCAGCTCACGCAGCTGGCACGCTATTCACGCTAAGGATAAGGAGAAGAAGGTGAGTGATCGCGAGCATTACACACCGGGTCCGGCCAGCGGGGCGCGGATACAAAAGGACCGGGGACCACACGGTGAAGAGAAGTGGACGCTTATTTTCGTCCGAGAACTGCGCCACGCGCCGGAAAAAGTCTGGGAGGCGCTGACCGAGCCGGCGCATCTGCGGGAGTGGGCTCCCTTTGACGCTGATGGGAGCCTGGGTAGGGTTGGAAGCAAGGTGAAGCTCACCACGGTGGGAGCGCCCGCGCTGCGCGTTACCGAAACAACCGTGACGCGAGCCGACGCTCCGGAGGTGCTTGAGTATAAGTGGGGCGGCTTCGATATGCGGTGGGAACTCGAAGCCTTGGGTAGCGGCACGCGCCTGACGCTGTGGACCAACATCGGTCACCGCTTCATCGCAATGGGTGCTGCGGGGTGGCACATTTGTTTCGATGTTCTGGATCGGCTGCTCGCGGGTGAGCCGATTGGCCGCATGGTCGGCCCCGAGGCCATGAAATTCGGTGGCTGGCAGCAGCTGAACGCCGAGTACGCCAAGCAGTTCGGCGTTGAAACGCCTAACTGGCTGCCTCAGGCCCAAAAGTCGTGAAGCAAGCAGGATTGCAGTCCGCTCCGCTAACGTGCCATCTGTGCGCCAACGAGAATAAGATTTGAGGATAGGTCTATGTTACGCAAACTAGGCCTCGCAATCTCGTATTTCATTGCCATCGTTTACATCTTTTCGATTCTGTTGCCTTCTATTTACTGTCTGCGGCATGGATGCAGGGGAGCGGGTGAGGGCGACGCTTTTATGCCCGCCTTCTTTCTCACTCCGCTTGGCGGAATCGCTACGGCCTTCTCATTGCGCAACGCCACACAACAGATCAGAAAAAGACAATCATGGTCTTGGGTTTTCTGGCCTCTGGCAATTATTTTCGCGATTGTTCTGCTCGGCGCAATTGCTCTGATCGCGCTCGTAATTTATTACACTGCATTTCATCGTTAGGAGCGGGTTGCCACCATCCCCGAACTGCGATCGAACCAGAAGAGGCTCCCACTTGCGGAGGTTGCAGGTTACGCTGAGCGCAGCTAAATTAGGTGCGAGAGTTGGAGCTGTACATGAAAGGGGCGTCCATGGAATCTGCCTCTGCGTTCATCGACGCGAAGATCAAGGAACTTGGGGACTGGCGCGGGAAGACGCTGGCGAAAGTGCGCGCCATCATACACGAGGCAGACCCTGGGATCGTCGAAGAGTGGAAGTGGATGGGGACCCCCGTCTTTTCCCACGGCGGCATCGTGTGCACGGGAGAGACGTACAAGAACGTCGTCAAGATGACGTTTGCCAAGGGAGCTCGCTTGCAGGATCCTCGCGGTCTATTCAACTCCAGCCTCGAGGGGAATGTCAGGCGCGCCATCGACATCCACGAAGGCGACACGGTCGATGAGACGGCCTTGAAGGACCTCATCCGCGCTGCCGTGGCGCTCAATCTTCAGGGCAAGAGCAAGCTCAAGGGCAAAAGCCAGCCGAAGCCCCGGCGAGGGAGGAAGATCTGAATATCCCCACTCAAGCCAAAAACCACGATTGAGTGGGCCACCCGTCCTGGCGCACCAAGCCTTAATTCGTTACGACCACGGTAATCGAGATCGAGGAACTGGTTCCGTAGGTCACGATAATAGCATTGGGATAGGTATTGTCCGCAGTACTTTGGGCCACTTGGCAGGTCGCCGGGGTGGTGCTGTTATCGCACGTAATCGAGGATGCGAGTGACGACGAGACTGTCCAGGTTGAGGCAGTCGTAAGGTCGATTTCCGGGGGTGGGGGTGTTGGGTTGGTGGCCTGTGCGATGAAGGTCTGGGTCACGATCCCCTTACTCGCGTTGTTTGCGTTCCACGTGACAACGGTGGCGGAACAGGAAGTCGGAGTGGTGAATGTACCCTCGCACACTTCAAAATTGTTGATGTTGCCAAGATATGCCGTCGCTGTCGCAGTCGTGCTGAGACCCTGCGCAGCGGCCGTGATTGTGGCTGTGCCGCTGGCAACCGCCTGTACGGTAGCGCTCCCGCAGGGCTGCGCATTCGCGCAAGCGCCGGTGATTTCCACGATCGTGGAGGGACTACTCGTCCAGGAGACACCGCTCGTGATCGGCGATCTCGAGTTGTCATCGTATGTTCCCCATGCTTGTAAAGTCTGAGTCGTCGTTGAACCAATTTCGATCTGGGGGCTTGGAGGCTGAATCGCAATCGACTGCAAAACGGGATCTGTGAAGAACCCGTTGCAGCTCATCCCAAAGGCAACGACAACCAACACCGCGAAAGCAAGAGTCAACGCCAGTTTGCGCCCAGTCAACATAAATACTCGCCTTGCATAACCTGATTTTAGCAGAACGCCCGGCCCCCGCTCGACCCTCGATAGTGCATGGCTTGGGTCGTACTGTTTGCCCAGCCTGCTCGCCGCGTGCTCGTGGCGTTCTCGAATATAGGAACGGGGCGCGATCCTGAACTTGCGTGGAGTTTTCCGGCAAGGTACGGAAGATAGGTTTTCGACATAGCCCCTAAAGGGGAGTCGAATTTCGATGAATCAACGGCATCGCTAAAGCGATGCCCTGATACGAACCGACTCTACTGAGAGCTGAAAGCTTACGGCTGAGAGCTTCCCTATTTCGCCCGCTTCTTCTCTGCCTTTGCGATCCTATCGTCAATCGGCTTGCGTCCAGCGAAGCCCTCGCTGGTTCCGTGCCAATGCGCAATCGCGGGCTCGCCCAGCTTCCAGCACAGCAGCAGGGTCTCGCCATCCACCTTGCAGGGGAAATCGAGCAATCCGATGTCGAGATCTTTCACCTGCACTCCAGTCGCGTCAATCTCGGCAAGGGCGTCCTTGATGCGGCGAATCGCCTTCTCGCGCTCCCCTTTGCGCCGCGCCAGATGCATCACATTCAACAGCGTGCCGCCGTTGAGAAAAACCCGGTGCGCCGTTTCCTGCAACTCGGCGTCGACGCCTTCAATCACCTTCTTGCTGTGGATTGCCTGCTTGAGCAGAGACTCCAGAACCGGCAGGAGCATCTGCGCTTCATCGAGGGTAAAGGTGCGGTCGGACATGGGTCGACTTCTATTCTACTGCGCGGGCGAAGAAAGGAGTTTTGCGTGGCTCCGTGCCTGGGTGGTGAAAAAACTCGCGCCTCGACAGAAAATCACGCGGCACGCTCCGACCGGCGCAGCCAGAAATACGCGACCACCAGAAAAGCAACGCCGGCAACGGTATCGAGCGCGACATCGCGCACGGTGCCCGTGCGCGAAGGAATGTAGCTCTGGTGCCACTCATCCATGGCGGCCACGAAAACGGTCCCCAAGCAGGACAGCAGCGCCGCACGCAATAACAACAAGGCAGGAACTCGACCGAGCGTAGCCCGCCAGCCACGCAGCAGCAGCAGACTCAACATGCCGTAGCCGACGACGTGCCCAGCCTTGCGTAAAAAGTGATGGAAAACGAGAAACTTGTACAAATCGACTTGGCCGAACAGCCGGGTCAATATCGTATACAGCGCCGAGCTGGTATTCCGTGACGAGAAAAAATCGGTGGACTCAAACGCGATGAGCCCGATCCAGACGGCGGCTGGCCACCAGGCGCGCACAAGATTGGGACGGGACACAGTCAAATCGGCCTCGTCCCTCACTCCGCCGCGTAGTTCGGAGCTTCGCGGGTGATCATGACGTCGTGCACGTGGCTTTCGCGCAGGCCGGCGGCGCTGATGCGCACGAATCGCGCCTTCTGCTGCAGTTCGGCCACGGTCTGGCACCCGCAATATCCCATGCCCGACCTCAGGCCGCCCACCATCTGGTGCACGATCATCGCCACCGAACCACGATACGGCACACGCCCTTCGATCCCTTCCGGCACCAACTTAGCGAGCCGGTTCGACTCTTCGCCCATTGCCGGCATCGCGGGCGACGCATCTCCATCCGAATTCTGGAAATAGCGCTCGCTCGAACCCGCCGCCATCGCTCCCAGCGATCCCATGCCGCGATACGCCTTGAAGGTGCGGCCCTGATAGAGAATCAATTCACCCGGGCTTTCATCGGTTCCAGCAAACATCGACCCGATCATCACTCCGGAAGCGCCCGCAGCCAGTGCCTTGCTGATATCGCCGGAATACTTGATGCCGCCGTCGGCAATCACGGGAACGCCGGAATCGCGCGCGGCCCGCGCTGCCTCCGCAATCGCCGTGATCTGCGGAACGCCCACGCCGGTCACGATGCGCGTGGTACAGATCGAGCCCGGCCCAATGCCGACTTTAATCCCGTCGGCTCCGGCGCGCACCAGGTCGCAGGCGCCATCGAAGGTAGCTACGTTACCGGCAATCAATTCCACCTCGGGCAATTTCGCTTTCACCTTCTTGACCGCTTCGAGCACCAGCGTGGAATGCCCATGCGCGCTGTCAATCGCCAGTACATCGACTTTGGCCTCCGCCAATTCCTGCGCGCGCTCCAGAAAATCGCCGGTCGCCCCGATCGCCGCACTCACCCGCAGCCGGCCCTTATCGTCCTTGGCGGCGCCGGGATATTTCAGCTTCTTCTGGATGTCCTTAACCGTGATCAAACCTTTGAGGATGTACTTGTCGTCAACGACGAGAAGCTTTTCGACTCGATGCTCGTGCAGGATCTCTTCCGCCTGTTCCAGCGTCGTTCCCACCGGCACTGTGATCAGATTCTTCTTGGTCATCACCCTGTCGATGGGAATGTCGAAGCGCGTCTCGAAGCGCAGGTCGCGATTGGTCAGAATGCCGACCAGTTTTCCATCCTTCAATGTGATTGGTACACCGGAAATCTTGTATTTCTTCATGACTTCGAGCGCATCGGAAACTTTGGCATCGGGCGACATGGTGACGGGATCGACAATCATGCCGCTTTCCGACCGCTTCACCTTGTCCACTTCATTGGCCTGCTGCTCGATGGTCAGGTTGCGATGAATAATCCCGAGGCCTCCCTGCTGCGCCATGGCAATCGCCATGTGCGATTCGGTCACTGTGTCCATGGCGGCGCTGAGGATCGGAATGTTGAGCCGGATATTGCGCGAGATCTGGGTCTGCGTGTTGGTGTTGGCAGGCACGACTTCGGAGCGCGCCGGAAGGAGTAAGACGTCGTCGAATGTGAGGGCTTCGGGAACCGGAAAATGGATCATAGGATTTTGGATGAACCTCTATTGTAGGGAGCGGGTCGAGATCAGGCAAATAGAGACCGCGGGGCCGAAAATCCAGCCTCCAGGCACTCCCTGCGTGAGCGGTCATTGCTCAAAGGGGTGCGAAAGCTTACCATTTCATCGTCCTTTCCCTTGCTTGTCTCTAAAGGAGGCTTCATGTCTCGTCCTGCGGCCCGACTCATCGTGGCATTAGCTCTAGCTGCAATCATTGCGGTTCCGGTAATCCTTCACGCGCAGGAAACGACAGCTGAAATTCCGTCGGCCACCATTCGGGCGAATACACGTCTCGTGTTAGTGGACGTGGTGGTCACGGACAAAAAAGGCCAGCCGATTACGGGCCTGAAGGCGGAGGATTTTACGGTGGAGGAAAACGGGAAGAAACAGAAGATTTCCGTTTTCGTGGCGCCCGGGGCGGCGACCAGGCCCAAACCGGAGCCAGCCCCTCCCGGAGTTCTCTCGAACCACCCGGAACACGTGGGACCCGCCGGGGTCCCTACGGTGCTGATCCTCGACGCGCCGAACTCTCCTTTCAAAGAACAAGCCTACGCGCGCGCCCAGATGCTGAAGTATGTGGTTGAGCAGAGCCAGGCTGGCCAACTCATGGCGGTAGTGGCGTTGACCGACCGTTTGCACGTGCTGCAGGAGTTCACCAGCGATCCTCAGATTCTGCTGACTGCAATCAAGAACTTCAAACCGCAGGAGCAAATCCTCAAGCCTTCCCCTCCGCCGGCGGCGTCGGACTACGCTATATCGAAACTCGGTATGGATTTTTACATCTATCAGGGGGTGGCCTCCATGGCTCAGGGGGTGGCGGCCATTTATGTCCAGCAGCAGCTCGCCGGCTTCAACAACCTTCAGATCGGATACGATCTTGAGCGGCGCACCCGCATCACCATTGAGGCTATGCGCACTTTGGCCCGAATGTTGGGCGGCCTGCAGGGTCGCAAAACCGTGGTCTGGCTCACCGCCGATTTGCCATTCGACCTGATTCCAGAAGACCGCAATGTCAGCGATGCCGAGCTCACATCCGCGCTCCCCGCGATGGGGAATCAACCGGTGTCCGTCCGGGGAGCGGGCACTGTCGCTGCCGAGGAGCGAGGATTGCACGGTCAGGAAATCAAGGACGCCGAGTCACGACTTGCGAACGCCGGAATTGCCATCTATCCCGTTGACTTGCGCGGGCTCGTCGGCGGCATGGAGTCGCTCGCCGCGCTTTACGAAAAGCGCGATACCGACGCCAATGGAGCCGGCCTGGCAAAGACGGCGATCCAACAGGCCGGCAGCCTCGAGGCCAGCCAAGGCACGATGCGGGAGATCGCGGCCGAGACCGGCGGCAAAGCCTACATGAATGAGAATGAAATTAGACAGGGCGTCGCGCTGGCGGTGAGCGACAACAATGCCTCCTACGAGATTGGCTACTATCCGGAGAACAAGAAGTGGGATGGGAAGTACCGCAACATTAAGATCAAGTTAGCCCAGGGCGACGCGCAGATCCGTCATCGCAAGGGGTACTTTGCGATTGAGACTGGTCCCACCAAAGATCACAACTTCGAACAGGACGTTGCGGCCGCGCTCGCGGTCGGTGCGCCGGCGACACAAGTCTCTTTCATGGCGCAAGTCAAGCCCACTGACCCCGGCAAGGTTCGCGTCGTCTTTCTAGTCGATGCCCACACCTTGAGCGCCGAGGAC